>ULNA01030594.1_pt1 | contig 14423 bp, 9 predicted proteins | sample 1951801 | NCBI WGS metagenome assembly ULNA01 (sample SAMEA4835565, study PRJEB28245) | human gut metagenome | biome: gut microbiome; material: fecal sample | place: Denmark | collected 2008
AGAAAAGCTGAAGAGGCAAGAAAAGCTGAAGAAAAACACGAGATTAAATCTCTTGACGAAGAAGAAAAGCCATATGATCATGTAGAACTATTACGAAGAAAACGTGAAGCTCAAATGAAATTGAATAATGAAATTCAAGTTAATATTCCTGAACATATTGAACCTAAGAAAAAAGTAGAAGGTTTACTTGAAGAAAAGGAACAAATAGAAATAATATGCGCATTTGATAATGATTTAATTAGTGACATTCAAAATAAAAATTTGATTAAGAGAATGAATGTGGTTAATGAACTTATTTCAAAAGAAGATAGTATAATTGGTTTTATAAAAGAAGGATTACAAGAAGAGGATTATACTGGTGATAAAGAATTATGCTTACGTCTTGTTGAAGATTTAAAAGAAAAACGTGAAGAAATTGTTAGCGAAGGTAATCATAATTTGAAACGAGCTTTAGCAACTGCCAATAATAAATCATTATTAAAGAATGTTGTTAAAGGCATAGAAGGTGATACAAGACAACTTATTAGAATGAGTAATAGTCTTGTAAATAAATATGTTAATGGTTTAAAAGAAAAATCTGAATTTTATAAGAAGTGTCATATAAAAGTAAAAACAACTCATGGCTTACTATATATTGGTATCGAATTGTTAATATTCTTTGGAACACTTTTGATAATCTATTTAATTAAAAAATAAATAAAGCGAGGTGTACTATGGATGCTTCTACAAAAATAGAAAATGAAAGTACAGTAGTAATAGAAGAAAAAGCTCCTACCAAAACAACAAAAAAAACAACAACTAAATCAACAGCAGCCAAAAAAACTACTAGTAAAAAAGCAACTAAAAAAGCTAGTACAGCCAAAAAATCAACAACAGCCAAAAAGTCTCCTGCTAAAAAAGCTAGTACAGCCAAAACAACAACTAAAAAAGCTCCTGTCAAAACAACCAAAAAAACAGAAGTTAAAGTTGAGTTATTAAAAACAAATCCTTTAGATGAAACTAAAGAAGATTTAGTGTTAAAAGAAAATAATACTGAAAATGAAGAAAAAGTTGTTGAAAAAAAGAAAGAACCAGTGATAAAAATAACACCCAAAACAGATCTACCTCGAACAGAAGATTTGATTATGAAAGATGATTTTAATCACGTTGAGGTTTTAAAGAAAAAAATACAAGCACAAAAGAAACTAAATGAAGAAGTTTCTCAAAATCCTCTTAAGGTACAAATTTCTGAAGAAAGTGAAAAAATAGCTTTTGAATTAGATCAAGATAATAAAATCTTAGAAGAAGACAATAGACATCTTAATACAGAAATTGAAAAACTAAAAATAGAAAACGAAGATTTAAAGAAAAAAGTTGAAGATTTAGTTGATGATGTAAATCAAAAAGATGAAAAAATTATTGTATTAACAAATTCTATGGTTGGTAAATCATCTGAAGTTGAACTTGCTAAAGAGTTAGAAGTTTTAAAGAAAGAAAATGAAGCTTTAAGATTAGAATTACAATGTAAAGATGCTAGTGAAAAGAAAACTGAAGATGAAGAACAAAAAGAAGAACAAAAAGAAGAAAAAGTAACTGCGGAAGAAACTAAAGCTACAAAAATAGATGTTAATGAAAAAGGCGAAGTAGCTTTAAGAATAAAACTTTTGAATGAAAGAATTGCTGAAAAAAGCGATAGAATAAATGAAGTTGAACAAGAACTTAATCAATTATCTGAAAAAGATATAGTTGAAGAAAGTTTCACAACAAAAATAAAAGAAATACGTCGCATAAAGAAAGAAAGCATTAAGCAAGCAAACTTTGAATTAGAGAACTTAGCTGAACAAGTAAAATCAAGTGAAGAAAAAGTTCTTAATAAGAAAAAAGTTTATGAAGAAAAAGTAAAAGAATTAGTTGCTTTTGATAAGAGTTTAGAAAACAAACCTATGAATTATACTGACAAAGAAGAAGCTGCTAAGGTAAGAACAAAACTTACAATTGAAAAAGATTCTTTATTTGTTGATATTGAAACTAATGAAGAATATTATAAGAAGCTTTTAACTCGCTATGAAAACAGATTAACACAAGCTGAAGAAAGAGTAAAAGTCTTAGAAAAAGCTGAAAATGAATTAGTAGAATTCTACCTAAATAAACTTAAAGAAACGAAAACTCGTGAAAATGAGGATTACAATTCTGAAAAACTCGAACGTGAAAGATTACTTAAGGAATTAGATTTTCTAAGTCAAAAGATAGAAGATACAATTATTACTGAAGATGAACCTCTTACGATTGATTCATACGATCTTGAAAAGATTACAAAAGATTATGCTAAGGTAGTTGGTAAATTAAATTTAATTAATCAAAAGTATGAAGAACGATCAAAAGTTGAAAAGATAATTCTTAAGAACGAGCAAGTAGTAAAAGATTATTATGATGCTTTCTGTAATAGAGAACTATGCATGTTCAATATTGATGAAAATACAAATAAAATTTCTTCAATGAATCAAGAAATAGCAAATAGTGAATCAACTGAAAAACAAGAATTAGTTAATAATAAAATTGCATCACTAAACAACTTAATCGCTGATGATAAGCAGAAGGTCGAGTATTATACAAAAATAATTGAAGAAAATAGAAAAGATGAAAAAGTTGATTTCTATATCAAGTTAATTAATAGTATGGCTGAACTTAAAACTGCTGAAAAAGAGTTTAAAGTTAAAGCAGAAAAACTTTTAGAAAAAATCAAAACTTTAGAAAGTGTTGAATAATGAAAATTACAATTGATAGAAGTATTCTATCTCAATTGCCTGAATTTAATATCATAGCTCTGTCAATGGATGTTACATACGAAGAAAATAATATTTTTGTTGAAGAACTAATAAAAAAGACAGAGAAAAAAATATCTGAGGAGTATTCATTAGAGGAAGTCTTGAATATTCCTCTTATTAAAGAGGGCCGAGATGGTTATAAAAAACTCAAAAAAGATCCGTCAAGATATAGACTTGCTTGTGAATCACTTCTTAGAAGACTTGTTAAAGGAAATGAACTATATCGAATTAATAATTTAGTAGATGTAGGTAACATTTTATCAATAGAGTGCAAAAGAAGTGTAGCAGTTCTAGATTATGAAAAAATAAAGGGCAATGTAAAAATTAGACTAGGAAAAAGTACTGACATATATGAAGGAATTGGACGTGGAATAATTAACATTGAAAATATACCTTTATACGAAGATAGCATTGGGCCATTTGGTTCAACAACTTCAGATACAATAAGAACGTCAGTAACTAAAGATACAAAAAAAATACTACTATTTGTAGTATGCTTTGGAAAAGATAATATTGAAGAAAATAAGCAAATGGCAATAGATTTATATACTAATTATTGTCATGCGAGAAATATTACATTTGTTGATGTAAAGAAGGAATAAATTATGAATGAAACAAATAATTTTATAAAAGAAAAAATGACAAGTGATTTGCGTGAAGGAGTGGTAAGTGAAATTGTAACTCGATTTCCACCTGAACCCAACGCTTATCTACACATAGGCCATGCAAGAGCTATAATAACTAATTTTGAATTAGCTAAAATGTTTGGCGGACATACAAATTTACGTTTTGATGATACTAACCCAGCTAAAGAAGATGCTGAATTTGTTGAAGGCATTAAATATGATATAGAGTGGTTAGGATATCATCCTCAAAACATTTTCTTTGGAAGTGATTACTTCGATAGAACATATGATTTAGCTGTTAAACTAATTAAAAAGGGTTTAGCGTATGTTTGTGACTTATCTCAAGAAGAAATAACAAAATATCGTGGTGATTTTAATACTCCAGGTAAAGAAAGCCCATATAGAAATCGAAGTATAGAAGAAAACTTAGAATTATTTGAAAATATGCGTAAAGGTATGTATGCAGATGGAGAAAAAGTTCTTCGTGCAAAAATAGATATGGCTAGTCCAAACATAAACATGCGTGATCCAGTTTTATATCGTATTTTAAAGATTAAACATCATCGTCAAGGTGATAAATGGTGCATCTATCCAATGTATGATTTCGCTCATCCAATTCAAGATTCAATCGAAGGCATCACACATTCATTATGTAGTATTGAATTTGATAATCATCGTCCTTTATATGATTGGGTAATAGAAAAATGTGAAATGGAACATGTTCCACATCAATATGAATTTGGTCGTTTAAATATTACTAATACAATAATGAGTAAAAGATATCTAAAAGCCCTAGTTGATAATGGCAAAGTAAAAGGATATGATGATCCAAGAATGCCAACTCTAGCAGGTTTAAGACGTCGTGGATATACACCAGAAGCTATTAAGAATTTTATAATTGATGCAGGTTTATCACGTACAAATATAACTGTTGAAGGAGATCGCTTAGAATACTATATTAGAGAAGATTTAAAATTAAAAACTAATCGTATTATGGCTGTAAAAAATCCTTTAAAGGTTACGATTACTAATTATGAAGATGGAAAAATAGAGTACGTAGATGCTGAAAACAATACAGAAAATGAAGAATTAGGAACTAGAAAAGTTGCATTCTCAAAACATATATATATTGATCGTGATGATTTTATGCTTGAAAAGCCAAACAAACATTACAAGAGATTAGCACTTGGAATAGAAGTTAGATTATATCATGCATATTTTATAAAAGCTAATGATGTAGTATATGATAAAGATGGAAACATTATTGAAGTATTATGTACATATGATCCAAACACAAAAAGTGGTACTGGATTTAATGAGCGTAAACCAAATGGTACTATTCAATTTGTTGAGTGCCAAACTGCAAGAAAAGCTTCATTTAATTTGTTTGAACCATTAATCACTGATGATGATTCTACAAAAGATATATGCGAGAGAGTTAATCAAAATTCATGGAATGTCATGAATGGTTATGTAGAAAATTTCAAACAAAGTTTTATCCCATTAGAGAAATATCAATTTATTCGTGATGGATATTATGTTGTAGATTACGATTCAACAGATGAAAATTTAATATTTAATTGTATAGTTGGATTGAAATCATCTATTAAATAATTCTGGAGGAGAAAATGGAAGGTCTAAATCATGAACAAATGCAAGCAATAGAGAATGTTAATGGCCCAGTAATAGTATTTGCTGGTGCAGGAAGTGGTAAAACAAGAACTCTTACTTATCGAGTAGCATACATGATTACGTACTTCAACATTTCTCCTTTTAATATACTTGCAATAACATTTACCAACAAAGCAACAAATGAAATGAAAGAAAGATTAACTAGATTTTTGGACATAGATACAAAACATCTAACTATTTGTACATTTCATTCATTGTGTGCAAATATTCTTAGAAAAGAAATAACATTATTAGGATACAAAAAGGATTTTTCAATAGTTGATGAAGAAGATCAATTAAAGGTAATCTGTGAAGCGATTAAAGAACTAAAAGCAGAAAAATCAAAGGCAAAAACATATCAAAAGAAAATTAATTACAATAAATGTTTTATGACTGAACCAATTGATGCAGATGATCCAATGCTTCATAAAGTATATATCGAATATGAAAAAATAATGTTTGAACAAAATCTATTAGACTTTGAAGATTTATTAATAAAAGTTTATGAATTATTCAAAAAACATCCTGATATACTAGAAAAATATCAAAATAAATATAAATATATATTAGTTGATGAATTTCAAGATACAAACATTATACAATATAAAATTGTAAAAATGCTAGCCGAAAAAAATCGAAATTTATTTGTTGTTGGCGATGATGATCAAAGTATATACAGTTTCAGAGGAACAAATTACGAAAATATAAGTCTTTTCAAAGAAGATTTTCCAGAGTATAGATTATATACACTATGTAAAAACTATCGTTCAACAAGTCAAATAATTGAAGTTGCCAATCGATTAATTGCTCATAATAAAAATCGTGAGAAAAAAGAAATGACAACTGATATTGCTGGTGAAACTGATGATGTTACAGTTTTCACAGCTAGTTCAGAAAAAGAAGAAGTTGACTTTGTAATCAATAAAATTGAAACTCTAAAAGGTGTAAGCGATAAATATTCTGATTTTGCCGTATTATATCGTAGTTCAGTTTTACTTCGTAATCTTGAAATTGGATTTATTCGTAATAATATTCCTTACAAAGTATTTGGAGGAATTTCATATTTAAAACGAAAAGAAATAAAGGATATAATAGCATATTTAAAACTAATGATTAATGATGATGATATTAATAGTTTTAAACGAGTTGTTAATGTTCCTTCAAGAGGTCTTGGGGATGTAACGATTCAAACAATACTAAAAGTAAGACATGATTATAAATGTAGTGTTTTAGAAGCTATTAAAATGTCAAGTTCAATACTTCCAAAGCGAAGATTCGATATACTAAATGATTTCTATAATTTAATTAATGGATATAGTCAGAGACTAGAAAAAGAAAATCTAGTTGATTTATTTGACAAATTCATAAATGAAATTGGATATGATGAATACTTAAAAGAAACGTATGATGAAAAAGATGCAAATGAAAGAATTGCCAATTTAAATGAATTCAAGAGTATTTTATTTACCATTGAAGCAAATAATACAGGAGAATTAAAAAAAGATTTAATTAGGGCTGCATTTGATGAAGCTGTTTTATCAGATAGTTTCTTACAAAACCAAGAAGAATCTTGGGAAGGGGTAACCTTATCAACAATCCATTCTGTAAAAGGATTAGAGTTTAAATACGTTTTTATCATTGGTTTAGAAAATAATATCTTTCCTAATAAAAATAGGCTTTTAGGAAATTCAGATCTTGAAGAAGAAAGACGTATATGTTATGTAGCTATAACAAGAGCTAAAAATAAAGTGTATATGACACATTGCCATGAAAGATTGTTATATGGAACTTATTTCCATAATCCTGTATCTGATTTCATAAAGGAATCAATAGGCTATGATGATCGTAAAGAAACCTTAAATGTTGAAGAAATTAAAGAAACTCCAAAACTTGCTGATAGTGGCAAGAAAAATATTTTGTCTCCACAGTCAAGTGAAGGTGAGTATAGTGTTGGAGATACTGTAATACATAATAAGTTTGGTGAAGGAATGATAATAAGCATGAAAAATGGTATAGGTAATATTTTCTTTACTAGAGATAAAACTTCAAAAAATATCGTTTTAAACCATCCTGCTTTGAGAAAAAAATAGAGGAAAAACAATGGATCCAAAGAACAGAATAAAAGAATTAACTGAGAAATTAAATCAATACAATGAAGAATATTACATATACAATGAACCTAGTGTAAGTGACTATGAATATGATTCCCTTTTACGTGAATTAGAAAACTTAGAAAAAAGTTATCCAGAGTACGCTTTAGAAAATAGTCCTACTAAAAAAGTGGGCGATGATACAGAAGGAACATTAGATGAAGTTGTTTATGATATACCTATGCTATCACTTGCAAATGCATTTTCAGAATCTGAAATGCGTGATTTTGATAGAAGAGTAAAAAGTTATGGAGTAAATCCAACGTATATATGTGAATTAAAAATTGATGGAATTTCTAGTAGTAGTCACTTTCAAAAAGGAAAATTTTTCTTAGGAGCTACTAGAGGTAACGGGACTGTAGGGGAAAATATTACTTCCAATATGAAAACTGTAAGAAATTTGCCTCATAAATTGACAGAAGAAATAGACGTTGAAGTACGTGGCGAAGTCTATATGAAAAAGAGTGTTTTTGAACATCTAAACAAAAAAAGAGAAGATGAAGGCGAAGAACCATTTAAAAATCCTCGTAACGCTACAGGAGGCTCACTAAAGCAGCTTGATAGCAAAGTAACTAAAAGCAGAAAATTAGATTTATTTGCTTACACATTAGTTAATGCTCAAAATTATAATGTAAAAAGTCAACTAGAGGCTTTAGAATTTATCAAGCACTTAGGTTTTGAAGTAAATCCCAACTATAAGCATTGTATGTCAATAGATGAGGTTATAGATTATATAAACTATTGGAAAGATCGTCGTAAAGAATTAGATTACGAAACAGATGGAGTTGTAATTAAAGTAAATGAGTTTGCTTATCAAGATATTATTGGTATAACAACCAAGTCGCCAAGATGGGCAATAGCATATAAATTCCCAGCCTTAGAAGTAGAAACAAAATTAATAGATATAAAGTTTACAGTCGGTAGAACTGGAAACATTACCCCTAATGCCGTTTTAGAGCCAGTAATGATAGCAGGATCCCTTGTTCAAAGAGCTACTTTAAACAATGAAGACTTTGTTGTTTCTAAAGATATACGTATAGGAGATATCGTTTCAGTTCGTAAAGCTGGAGAAATTATACCTGAGGTTGTTAGAGTTATAAAAGAAAAAAGAACTGAACCTCTTCCTAAATTTAGAATGATTGAATACTGTCCTGCTTGTAATTCAAAACTAGTAAGAGCAGAAGATGAAGCAGTTCATTATTGTTTAAATAAAGAATGCCCAGGAAGGGAAAAAGCTAATATTATTTATTTTGCATCAAAAGTTGCGATGGACATCGAAACTCTTGGTGAAAAGATGGTATCAAATCTCTTTGATTTAGGATATTTAGAAAAAATAACTGATATATATAGACTAAAAGATAAAAAAGATGATCTTGAAAGAATAGAAGGATTAGGTGAAAAATCTGTATCAGTGCTTTTAGATAATATTGAAAAATCAAAAAATAACCCTTTACCAAAAGTTATAACATCACTAGGCATAAGATTTGTTGGTAGTAAGGTGTCAAAAATTTTATGTAAAAAGTTTAATAGCTTAGATGCCTTTGTAAATGCAAAGGTAGATGATTATTTAGAAATAAAAGATATTGGAATTGCTACTGCGCAAAGTTTAGTGTCATATTTCGAAGAAAATAAAGAATTAATAGAAGAATTAATATCTTTAGGAATTAATCCAATTCAAGAAAGTAATAATATAAGTAATATGTTTTCTGGCAAAACATTTGTTTTAACTGGGAAATTAGATACACTAACCAGAGAAGAAGCAACAAAGATAATCGAAGATAATGGTGGTAATGTTTCCTCAAGTGTTAGTAACAAAACTTCATTTGTTTTACTAGGAAAAGATCCTGGAAGCAAATACGAAAAAGCACTTAAACTTAATATTAAAATAATAACTGAAGAAGAGTTTATAAAAATAGTAAAAGGATGATATAAATGCAAAAATATATTGATATAAAAGGTGCAAGAGAAAATAATTTAAAAAACATAAATATAAAAATTCCCAAAGATAAATTAGTTGTTATGACAGGGTTATCAGGTTCAGGCAAAACCTCTCTTGCTTTTGACACAATATATGCTGAAGGACAAAGAAGATATGTGGAAAGCTTATCAACATATGCAAGAATGTTTTTAGATAATGTCGATAAACCCGATGTCGATTCGATAGAAGGATTATCTCCAGCAATATCTATTGACCAAAAAACAACAAGTAAAAACCCTCGTTCTACAGTAGGAACGGTAACCGAAATATTTGATTATTTACGTTTATTATATGCACGTATAGGAAAAGCATATTGCCCTGAGCACCATGTTCAAATCACTAGTCAAACAATTACTCAAATAGTTGATAAAATATTTGAAAATGATGAAAATAGTAAGCTAATAATCTATAGTCCTATTGTTTATGCACAAAAGGGAACACATGAAAAAACCATAGACCTAATTAGGAAAAATGGCTTTAGCAAAGTACGCGTTGATGGAGAGTTAATAGATGTTTCTGAGGAAATAAAATTAGATAAAAATATTAAGCATAATATCGATATTGTTGTTGATAGAATAAAGATAAAAAGCGAATCTAAAGGAAGAATATATGCTTCTGTAGAGACAGCATTAAAATATGGTGAAGGAAAAGTAAAAATTGATATTGAAGGCGAAGAGAACATTTATAGTGAGCACTTAGCCTGTCCTTATTGTGACTTTTCAATTCCCAAATTAGAACCACGTCTATTTTCATTCAATGCTCCGTTTGGTGCATGTGATACATGTAAAGGTTTAGGTTTTTTGAAACAAATAGACTATGGTCAAATCGTACCTGATGAAACGTTGTCAATTAATAAAGGTGCCATTCGCTATTATAAGAATATCATGAATACCGAAAATATAGAGTGGCAAACATTTGATATTCTTTTAAATCATTATAATATAGATAAAAACAAACCATTTTGTGAATTAACTGATTTTGAAAAAGATGTTATTTTTCATGGTTCAAAAGAACCAATTAATTATCAAATAACAACTTCTGGAGATAATACATATCGAAAAGTAAAGCACATTGAAGGGGTTGCTGATTTATTATTAAGAAGATATAGTGAAACCCAATCATCTTTTTCGAGAGAGTATTATGATTCATATTTAAAAGAAGATACTTGCCCTACATGTCATGGTAAAAGACTAAATAAAATAGCTTTAAGTGTTGTCATTAATGGTAAGAATATAATTGAGTTTACAGAAATGACAGTAAGTGAAGCGTTGGATTTTGTTAATAACCTTAACCTTAGTGAACAAGATGAAAAAATTGCTAAATTAATATTAAAAGAAATAAAAGCAAGATTAGAGTTTCTAGTCAATGTTGGTCTTGATTATCTTACATTATCGAGATCAGCAGGAACTCTTTCAGGTGGCGAATCTCAAAGAATAAGACTTGCAACACAAATTGGATCGCATCTAACTGGAGTTTTATATGTGTTAGATGAACCATCAATAGGATTGCATCAACGAGACAATGAAAAATTAATCAATACATTACAAAGTATGCGTGATTTAGGAAATACTTTAATAGTTGTTGAGCATGATGAAGAGATTATGCGCCGAAGTGATTATTTGATAGATATAGGTCCTAAAGCAGGCGTAAATGGTGGATATGTTGTCGCTGCTGGAACACCGGAAGAGGTAAGCAAAAATGAAAATAGTATCACTGGTGATTATCTATCAGGCCGAAAAAAAATTTTAGTTCCTGAAAAAAGAAGAAGTGGTAATGGTCACTTTTTAGAAATAAAGGGAGCATGCGAAAATAATTTAAAATCAATTGATGTGAAAATTAAATGTGGTTGTTTGAACTTAGTAACTGGTGTTTCAGGAAGTGGAAAATCAACACTTATTAATGGTATTTTATTAAAATACCTTATGAAAAAAATATACAAAAGTAAAGAAAATCCAGGTAAGTTCACAGAAATACTTGGTGCAGAAAACTTTGAAAGAGTAATTTCGATTGATCAATCACCAATTGGAAGAACACCTCGTAGTAATCCAGCAACTTATACAAAAGTTTTTGATGCGATTCGTGACTTATACGCAGAAACAGTAGAAGCAAAAATGCGTGGATATACAAAAGGAAGATTTTCTTTTAATGTTAAAGGTGGACGTTGTGAACGCTGCTGGGGTGATGGCGTAATTCGCATTGAGATGCATTTCTTGCCTGATGTTTATGTGGAATGTGAAGAATGTCATGGAACAAGATATAATAGTGAAACCTTAGAAGTTAAATACAAAGGAAAAAGTATAGCTGACGTTTTACAAATGACAGTTGATGAAGCTTGTGAGTTCTTTAAAAACATTCCAACAATATATCCTAAATTAGAGACTCTACAAAAAGTAGGTTTAGGATATGTAAAATTAGGTCAAAGTGCTACAACACTTTCAGGCGGAGAAGCTCAAAGAGTGAAACTAGCAAGTGAACTATACAAGAAAATAAGTTCAAAAACAATTTATTTATTAGATGAACCAACAACAGGTTTACACTCTGATGATGTGAATAGATTATTAAAAGTAATAAATTATATAGTTGATCAAGGTGCTACAGTTGTAATTATTGAACACAATTTAGATGTTATAAAATGCAGCGATTACATAATTGATTTAGGCCCTGAAGGTGGGAACAAAGGTGGTACTGTAGTAGCAACAGGTACCCCAGAAGAAGTAAGTGAAGTTAAAGAATCATATACAGGAATGTTTTTAAAAAATGTTCTTAAATAAATGATAAATAGGAAATAGAAAGAAGGAATATCATGACAAATATACGTATAAGTTCATTATTAAGTTTGTTTATAGAAATATGTTTTTCTTTTCTAATTATAAGCACAACAAGTGTGTATAATATAGGAAGTATAATATTAATAATAATAAGCATAGTTCTATCAATATTTGCTATATTTAAAAACTTTACTAAACTAGAAATAATTAGTTATTGTATGGCTATTGTAGCAACGCTTTTATTGCGCAATAGAAATGAAAATTATATTCAAAGTGATTTCTATTTAGATAGTTGGTTTAAAATATTATTCACTAATAAAACAGTTTTTGTAAATGTAATAGGTAATATATTAATTTATATTCCTCTTTATATATTAATTAGGCACGAAAGTAATAGTAAATTACTAATTATATATTTCTTAATAGGAATAGTTTTTATCGAATTTATGCAGTATATACTCAAAGTAGGAGTTTTTGATATCGCCGATATCGTTTTAAACTTCTTAGGAGTTTCAATAGTACATCTATTTTTAGAGGTGAAAGAATGGCAAAAAAACAGAAGAGAAAAAATGACGAAGAGCGAAATCAAAAAATCTTAAAAGAGATTGAAGAAGAAATGAAAAAAATAATGGAAGAAAGTGGCTCACTTCCAACAGATATTTCTGATTTTGAAGATTTGATTAAAGGAAGCAAATTACAATTAATATCATCTCCTAACTATTTTCAAATCATAACATTTATTACTGTATTGTGTGCATTAACTGGTTTTATAGACTGGTTTACATATGATAAATTATTTATGGTTCCCATACTAATTGGATTTATAACAGGAATTGATTATCTTCTATGTATAATATTAGATAAGTTTTTGTATCGATTAGTTTTAAGATCTTTAGGGACAATAAAAATTGTTCCTTCAATAATAGGCTTTGTCTTAGCAGGTTTATTCTTAAAAGGAATAACATATATTAGCTTTGGTAAAGTCTTACTAGTATTCTTATGTTACAATGTTTTGAAAAAAATTGTTTCTACGATGATTAAATTTTTACCTAGAAGGAAGGTGTGATTATGTTTGATGTGGCAATTATCGGTGCTGGTCCAAGTGGCTTAACTGCAGGAATTTATGCTGCACGATTTAATCTTAAAGTAGCCATTTTTGAACATGATGCTCCTGGAGGTCAAATTACAAGAACAGAATCAATAAAGAATTATCCTGGCTTTAAAGATATAAAAGGTTATGAACTCGCAACAAATATGCTAAATCAAGCTTTAGAATTGAATGTTGAATATATACCTCAAAAAGTGGTTTCAATTGAAAAAAAAGAAAATGAATTTATTATAAAAACAAAGGAATTTGAAACTGAAGTGTATACAACTGCTAAAAGCATAATAATAGCAACCGGAACAAAAGATAAAACATTAAATATTGAATCGGAAAAGAAATTTTTCTATAAAGGAATATCATGGTGTGCTATATGTGATGGACCTTTATACAAAAATCAAGATGTATGTGTTGTTGGTGGAGGGATGAGTGCAATTTCCTCATGTCTTACACTTTCAAAGTTTGCGAGAAAAGTATATTTAGTTCATAGAAGAAATTCATTTAAAAATGAAAGCAGTGATCTAGAATTACTAAAAAAGAAAGATAATGTTGAGATATTATTAAATTCAGAAATAATCGAATTTAAAGGTATTAATGAATTAGAAGAAATAGTAATTTCTAGAAAAACTGGACTAGAAGAGTCAATAATAACTTTACCTGTAAAATGTGTCTTTGAATGTGTTGGAAAAGTCCCAAATACGGCTATTTTTAAAGGCCTAATCGATTTAAACAGTGATGGGTATATAATTACAGATGAGCAAATGAAAACTAATGTGAAAGGAATATTTGCTTGTGGAGATGTAAGAGTAAAAGACGTTAGACAAATTGCCACGGCAATTAGTGATGGCGCTATCTCTGCAGTTACAGCAAATAAATACTTGAAATAATATGTCTTTTGCAAGTGAAGTAAAAAAAGAACTTACAAACGTTGAAGCAAATGATTGTTGCAAAAAAGCTGAACTATATGGAATAATTAGATACAAAGCTAATCTTGTTATTTTAAGAAATCATTTTGGAGTTCAAGTAGTAACAACCATGAGCTTTGTTGCTCGAAGGATAATGTCACTTTTTAAAAAAATATATAATGTAAAAAGTAATCTTGTGGCTATACAGAGACAAAACTTAGATTATAAAATTAAATACGTTCTTACATTTAATGAAGAAGAACAAGAATTCCTAAAAGATTTAGGAATTTTAAATAGTGACAATACAATAAACGAAGAATTTAATAGAAAAATAATTAAATGTGATCAATGCAAAGGCAGTTTGTTAAGAGGATTATTTATTTGTCAAGGATCAATTAATGATCCTAAAAGTAGCAATT
>ULNA01023045.1_pt1 | contig 14403 bp, 16 predicted proteins | sample 1951801 | NCBI WGS metagenome assembly ULNA01 (sample SAMEA4835565, study PRJEB28245) | human gut metagenome | biome: gut microbiome; material: fecal sample | place: Denmark | collected 2008
ACTGGGTTCCTGGCGGCTATGGCGTCCGTCCTGCGATAAATCTGAAAGCTGATGTTGAAATATCCGGCGGAATAGGAACCGTAAATGACCCATACATCGTAAAAACAACATAAAGTATTCTAAAAAGGATACTTTTTTTAATAGATAAAATATAGTATAATAGCACAAGAAACGAAGGAAATACAATGTACGGAAAGAATATGTATCTAAGCTTTTTAAACGAAGAAATATATGAAGATGCAGAATTTAATATTGAACCATTAGATAAAGTAGGAATAACTGGTGTTAATGGAGCAGGAAAAACAACATTATTTAAAGTAATACTTGGTAATATAAAACTAGATAAAGGAACTTTATATACAGGTAATAAAGTAATTGGATACTTACCCCAAGAAGTAGAATTTACCCATAATGAGAATGTATATGAATACTTACTAAGTGCTAGACCAATAAAAAAGTTAGAAGATGAAATAGCGTTTTTATATACTAAAATAAGTGATAGTACGGATCAAAAATATATAGATAAAACTTTAAAAGTAATTGCTAAAAAACAAGAAGTGTTAGAAACATTAGATTATTATAACTATGAAAATATTCTGTTAAATATAATTGATAAGATGCATATTGATTTGGAGTTATTAGAGAAAAATATGGAAGAGTTATCCGGTGGTCAGAAGAGTAAGATAGCATTTGCACACCTACTATATTCTAAGAGTGATATTTTATTACTTGATGAACCAACTAATCATTTAGATTTAGAAACAAGAGATTATATAATTAATTATTTAAAGAATTATAAAGGAATGGTTTTAATTATTTCTCATGATATTCCTTTCTTAAATAGTATTACTAATAAGACTATGTATTTAGATAAAACTACACATAAGATTACGATGTATAAAGGTAATTATGATGAGTTTATGAAGAAGTATAATTTACAGAAAGAATTAAGAAATAGGATGATTGAAAACCAGGAGAAGGAAGCTGCTAGGTTAAGGGATATTGTTTTACTTTATTCTAATTCTTCAGGTAAGAGAAAGAGAATGGCTCAGGATAGGGAGAAGAAGTTAGCTAAGTTAGAAGAAAATATTTTGAAAAAGGATGTTGAGTATAAGAAGGTTAGAATGAATTTGAAACCTTTGGTGGAGCCAGATAAAGTACCATTAAGTTTGAATAATATTGATTTTAATTATGATGGTCAAAGTGATTTATATAATAATTTATCGTTTGTTATAAGTCCTCGTGAAAGGTTTTTGATAGTCGGTGAAAATGGTGTTGGGAAGTCGACTTTGTTAAAGCTTATTGTGGGGTTGTTGAAACCAAGTAGGGGTTCGATTTATTATGGTAAGAAGACAGAGATTGCGTATTATGCGCAGGAGCAAGAAAATTTAGATTTAGATAAGACAATATTAGAAAATGTTAAAGATAGTAGTTTAAGTGATAAAGAGATTAGAAGTTACCTAGGGGGATTTTTATTTACAAACGATGATGTTTATAAGAAGGTTGCGGTGTTGTCACCAGGGGAGAAGGCTCGTGTTTGCTTATGTAAGTTAATGATTAAACGGGCTAATTTGCTATTGTTAGATGAGCCGACTAACCATTTAGACCCAGAAACCCAAAGGATAATTGGAGAAAATTTTAAAAACTATGAAGGTACAATTATTATGGTTAGTCATAATCCCGCTTTTGTAGAGGCTGTTGGGGTTTCTAGGATGTTGTTGTTACCTAGTGGTAAGATTACGAACTTTGAAAGTGAATTGCTGTATAAGTATCATGAGGCACAAAGTAAAGGATAGAAATATTTAAATTTTGTATTCTCTGGAATACAAAATTGATAAAAAATTATTTTTTATATTCTACGAAATACAAAAATAATTTGAATGTAAAAGGTGATAAGAATTGTTAGATAGGTAGTTTAGGCTATCTATTTTTTAATTAGGTTTTTGACAAACTTACGGACAATTCTCGATTTGTCCGTAAGTTTGTCAAAGTTAAAGCAATGTATTGGTAATTAAACTCACAAATTACAAAATTTCAATGAATAATAGTTACATAAAACGCACTAAATTAAAAATTAAGAGCTTGAAAAAGTTATGTATGTGCGTTATAATGGGGTACGTAAAGCAGTTGAAAAAGACGGTAATAAATAAGTAATTACAAGAGAGTTAATCATAGGCTGAGAGATTAATTAATGAAAATTTATTACAAATCACTTTGGATGCATTATATTAAAAGTATAATCGCTTATCTGGCGTTACAAGATTTAAGTGTGTGAATAGTTTCATGAACTAAGGTGGTACCGCGAATATTCGTCCTTAGATTGTGAGACTATTTTTAATTTTAGGAGGAAATGTTTTATGAAAAAGTTTGAAGAATTAGACAAAAGAGACGCTAAGTATGTTAATCAAGATATCTTAAAAAAATGGAAAGGTGAAGATATTTTAGCCAAAACTATTCAAAATAGAGAAAATAATAAAACTTGGGTATTTTATGATGGCCCAATTTATGCAAATGCTAAACCAGGAATTCACCATGTTTTAGCTAAAACAATTAAAGACTCTTTTTGTAAGTATAAAACCATGCAAGGCTATAAGGTGCTAAGAAAAATTGGCTTAGATACACATGGATTACCAATTGAAGTTAATGTTGAAAAGAAGTTAGGCTTTAAAACTAAAGCTGATATTGAAAAGTTTGGTATTGAAAACTTTTGCAAAGAATGTAATAAGGCAACAGCGTTAAATATTGACGAAATAAATGATGTTACCGACTTAATGGGTCAATTTATTGATTGCAAGAATCCTTATATTACATGTAGCAATAACTTTATTGAATCAGAGTGGTGGCTTTTAAAAGAAATGGATAAGAAAGGTGTTTTATATCATGGAGAGAAGGTATTACCTTATTGTCCTAGATGTGGAACTGAGTTATCCGCTAATGAAGTATCGCAAGAATATCATCAAGATAGTGTCAATACCGTTATTGTGCCTTTTAAGGTTGTTGGTAAGGACGAATATTTCTTAGTATGGACAACTACACCTTGGACTTTGATTGCTAATGTAGCATTATGTGTTAATCCAAACTTAACATATTTAACTGTAAAATCTATGGGTTATAAATTTATTGTGGCTGAGACTTTGGCAGATAAAGTACTGGGAGAAGACTATGAAGTAATTGAAAAGACTTTAGGTAAAGATTTAGTTGGTACTAAGTATGAACAGTTATTACCATTTGTTAAGGTCGAAGGTAAAGCCTTTGAAGTATTAAGTGATTCTTATGTTACGGATAGTGATGGTACAGGTATTGTTCATATTGCCCCAGCTTTTGGTGAGGACGATAATAGAGTTTCTAGAGAAAATGGGATTACATTTATTAACCCAGTAGGAAAGGATGGTTGTTATACCGAAGGACCTTGGGCTAATAGATTAGTAACAGATCCTGAGTTAGAAATTGAAATTATTAAATATTTAAAAGAAAACGATAAGTTATTTAAGAAGATTAAGTTAACTCATGATTATCCTCATTGTTGGAGATGTAAATCGCCTTTAATTTATTATGCTAAACCTGCTTGGTATATTAGAACGACGCAATATAAGAATGAGATTATTAAAGCGAATAAGAGTGTTAATTGGTATCCAGAATATGTGGGAACAAAGAGATTTAATAACTGGTTAGAAAATATGGTTGACTGGGGAATTTCTCGTAATCGTTATTGGGGTTGTCCAATGCCAATTTGGATTTGTGATAAGTGTTCTTGTAAGCATGTTATTGGTTCTTTAGATGAACTTCAAAGTATGGTAGTGGAAAATATTAATGTTAGAGATTTAGAGTTACATCGTCCTTATATTGATAATGTTCATTTGAAATGTCCAAAGTGTGGTGGTGTCATGAGCCGTGTTAGTGATGTTATGGATGTTTGGTTTGATAGTGGCGCTATGCCTTATGGGCAATATCATTATCCATTTGAAAACAAAGAGTTATTTGAATCTCAATTTCCAGCTGATTTTATTGCGGAAGGCGTTGATCAAACTCGTGGTTGGTTTAACTCCCTAATTTGTATTTCAACCATTGTATCTGGAGTATCAAGCTTTAAAAATGTTGTCGTTAATGACATGGTACTAGATGGTTTTGGTAAGAAAATGAGTAAGAGTGTTGGTAATATTATTGATCCAATTAAGGAATTAAATACTTACGGAGCTGATGTGGTTAGATGGTATATGCTATATGCTTCTCCAGTATGGACACCATTAAAGTATGATTCAAATGGCTGTAAGGAAGTACATTCAAAATTCTTTAACCCATTAAAAAATACTTATTCATTCTTTCAAATGTATGCGAATGCAGATAATATTGACCCAAGAGAGTACAATGTCGCTTATGAAGATTTAGATGAAATTGATAAGTGGTTATTATCAAAGTATGAAAGATTAGTAAAGTATGTTACGGATTCTTATGAAGAATTTGATTTAAATAAAGTAACGAAAGCTATTTCTAATTTTGTAAGTGAAGATTTATCGAACTGGTATATTAGAAGAAATAGAAGAAGATTTTGGAAGAGTGAAGAGGATACTTCGAAAAGGGCAGTTTATCAAACTACTTACCAAGTATTATGTGGAGTATGTAAGTTAATCGCTCCAATTGTACCTTTTATTAGTGAAGAGATGTATACGAAGTTAACTTTAGAGCCTTCAGTACATTTAAGTGATTTTCCTAAGTATGATGAGTCAATGGTTAATGATTATATTGAGACTCGTATGGATAAGGTTCGAAATATAATCTCACTAGGACGTAATGCTAGAGAAGATAGTAAGATTAAGGTTAGAATTCCAATTAAGGAAGCTATTATTAATGGTAAGGATAAAAAACTTATTGGCGACTTATTAGATTTAATTAAAGAAGAGTTGAATGTTAAAGATGTTTTATATACAGAGTCAGTTGCAACTTATATGAATTTTGTGATTAAACCTAATTTCAAAGTTGTTGGTAAGATGTTTGGTAAAGATATTAAGGCTTACCAGACTTTACTAGAAAATTTAAGTGATGAAGAGAAGAATAAGTTAAATAATAAGGAAATTATTACCGTTAAGTTCTTAGATAATGATTTAGAAATTAATGCAGATATGGTAGACATTAGAATTAACGCTAAAGAAGGTTTTGATGTTGCTATGGATAGTAATGACTTTATTATTTTAGATACTAAGTTAAGTGAAGACTTAATTTTAGAAGGGTTAGCTCGTGAGTTAGTATCGAAAGTTCAAAATTTAAGAAAATTAAAAGATTTTGATATTCAAGATAGAATTAAGTTATATATTAGTGGTGATAGTGATATTGATAAGTGTTTAAGTACTTATGAAGAGTTCATTAAGAATGAGACTTTAACGTTAGAGATTGTTAAAGATATTAAGGGCGAAGCTTACGACATTAACGACCATGAAACTTATCTTGATGTTGAAAGAGTGTAGGTTTTAAGAGGAAACTTGGGTGGTTTCTTCTTTTTATTTTGAAATAAAATATTGCTGAAAGTGCCAGTTATCTACGTAAAATGAGTGTTTGAGTATCAAAACATGTTGATAACTGGCATTTTCGTATGACTGATAAAGTCTTGAACTAAAAAAATATCGCAAGATTTATTTTGCGTTTTGAAAACTTATGATATAATGAGATTGAAATAAGAAAGGAATAACCCATGAATAAAAATGATAAAGATATTTATCGGCAAATTGATTATTCAATAAATATTGATAGTAAGAAATTTCCTAAATTAATGCAAAATACAATGAAAACTCTTGAAAAATATGATAGGAATGGAGATTGTATAATGTATGATGGGCTAGCTTTAGGGTTAGAGTCATTTGCTAAATCTGCATTGCTAGAAAATAGAATAACAGAAATTGAATTTAATCAAATACTAAAAAAATATTGCGAATAAAAAAATAGAGGTAGTTAATATGATAAACTTAAAATATAAATATGAAGATGTTATAAAATATTGGCAAGAACAAAAGCTTGAAAGTAAAGAAGACTATATGAATATTCTAGAAAATTTCAGTGTCTTATTTGCCTATAATTCTGGTGCGATTGAAAATGATAAAATAACATATTATGATACCAAGGAAATATTTAATAGTGGAAAAGTTATCAACTATACTGGTTATTTAAAAACATTGATTGAAATTAATAATCAAAAAGACTGTTATAATTATATATTGAGTAAAGTGGTCTTGAAATCACCAATTAGTGAGGAATGGATAAAGAAAGTACATAAAATTTTAACTAAAGACACATATGACAAAAGACTAGGAGAATATAAAGCTTATGATTATGTAACAGAAATTAATGGTGGCTATTCTTCTGTAGAAAATGTTCAAAATAATATTAGAAAGCTTATAGAAAAAATTAACTCAATAAAACCTCAAGATAATGAAGAAATTATAAAAATGGTGGCATATGCGCACAATGTTATTGAAAAAATTCAACCTTTTACTTCCGGAAATGGACTGATAGGGAGAGTTTTAGTAAATTACTTTTTAATGATTAATGACCTTCCGCCAATTATCATTTATAATGAAGATAAAAAATACTATTATTTAGCATTAGAAAAATTTACTACAAAAGAAGATATAAGTTTAATGGTTGAGTTTTTAAAGTATGAAATGATAAAAACTTGGGAGAAAACGCTAGATAGAAAATATCAAGTAAATAAATTAAGAAAGAAAAAGTTATGTGATTACTTAGAAAATTTAGCAATAAAAAAGAAGGCCTTAAGCCTTCAAAACTATCTAAAATATATAAGAACGAAGATACCAACGATTATACAGTAGATAGAGAATTTCCATAAAGCACCTTTTTTAACGATATTAGATAACCAATTGTAAGTTAAGTAAGTACCTAGGAAGGCTGCAACTAGACCCGCAGCATAGTTAAGAAGTAAGGCACTATCAATACCGCTTTTTATAACATCAATAGAACTTAATCCGAAAGACGCTACAGAAACAGGAAAATATAATAAGAAAGTATATTTTAATGATGCTTCTCTAGATAAACCACAAAGAAGACAACCAACTAAAGTCATACCACTACGAGATAAACCAGGAATTAAGGCAATCATTTGGAATAAACCAATAATAATTGCATCTTTATAGGTTATATCGTAGTCTTTTTTCTTACCCTTACTATCTTTAACAATAAATAGGGCAATTGCTGTAATTACAAGGGCAAAGCCTACTTCATAGACATTAGAGAAAGATTCTATCTTATCTTTAAATAATAAACCCATAATACCAACAGGGATAGAACCAACAACAATTAACATACAATACTTAAAGTCATCAGTAAATTTCTTTTTATCTTCTTTCTTACCAAAAAGATATTTAAAAAAACCAGTAACTAGTTTAACAATATCATTCCAGAATATCATTAATATAGCGATAAATGACCCAAAATTAACAATAACTTCAAAGTTTAAATCATTAAACATATTAGTATTAAATAACTCTCTAAATATTAATAAATGACCACTACTAGAGATAGGTAATGGTTCAGTAATTCCTTGGATAATACCTAGAATTATATATTTTAAAAACTCCATATAATCACCTAGTTAATTATATAATAGATTAGAAAAAATATAAATAGAAAGTTTTGGAAAAACACTTAGTTTACTTCTAAAATTTAGTTTTAAGGATAAAATAGAGTAGTGATATTATGATATTAATAAGTATGTTTTTTATAGCGGTGTTTTTAAGTTTTGTAGTGCTTAATCTTAATTTATTAGTTATAGGGTATAGTATAGGGGAGTTTCTTTTTCATATTATTTTTAGTTTAGAATTTATCCTTTTTATACTAGGAGTATTTTTTATAGGGAAAAGGTTTTATAAGGGGATTAGAATTAATAAAAAGAGTAGATAGAACATATTATTTTCTAGGTGATTTAATTGAAGAAATTGTTGATTTTAGTGTTTGTGTTAATACCTTGGAGGGTTTATGCGATAGGGGCTTCTAGTTATATAGTTATGGATGCTTCTTCTAACAGGGTATTAGAGGGGAGTAATATAAAAGATGAGCGACTTATTGCTAGTACAACTAAGATAATGACAGCAATAGTAGCTATTGAAAATAAGAATTTAGACGAGAAAGTTGTGGTTTCAAAGGATGTCTTGAAAGCTTATGGGTCGAATATTTATATTGAGGTTGGAGAGGAGTTAACGTTAAAGGATTTGTTATATGGGCTTATGCTTAGAAGTGGTAATGATGCGGCCATAGAGATAGCTAGAGTTGTAGCAGGAGATATGGATAATATGGCTAAGTTAATGAATGAAAAAGCCAAGGCCTTAAATATGACTAATACTTTGTTTATTAACGCTAGTGGGTTAGAAAATGAGGAGGGACTTGGGAATAAGTCGACGGCTTATGATATGGCTTTGCTAATGAGTTATGCTTTAAAGAATAAAGTTTTTACAGAGATAATTGGGACGGAGAATTATAAGACACAAAGTAGTTATAAATCTTATGTATGGCATAATAAAAATAAATTATTGGATTCGTATGAGTACTGTATCGGAGGTAAGACGGGGTTTACGAAGAAATCTAGAAGGACTTTGGTAACGGCGGCTTCGCGGGAAGATAAGACTTTAGTAGTGGTAACATTAAATGACCCAGATGATTTTGCCGACCATAAGGCACTGTATGAAAAAAATTTTAAGAAATATAACTTAGTTAAAGTTTTGGATAAAAATAGTTTTAAGATTGATACCCAAGGGGCGTATGACCAGGTATATATAAAGAATGATTTGAAAGTTTTACTAACTAGTGATGAAGAAAAGAATATTAAAATTAATTATGATTTAGTAAAAAAAGATAGTTATGAAGATAATGAAACTGTTGGTAGTGTTGTGGTTAAATTAAAGGGTAAAGTAATTGCTAAAGAAGATATTTTAGCTAGAAAGAATGAGAAAATACAGGAGAATTTTTGGCATAAGGTTTTAGATTTTCTTATGTTTTGGAATTAATGATTAATGTTATATGGTTGTTTTTGATTGTTAGTGGGATATCTTATGGGCTAGTTAGTGGTAATGGGGCTTTAATTAATGAAGAAATTGTAGCTGCGGTTAATAGTGGGATAGAGTTAATTTTTAATATGTTACCAGTACTTATTTTATGGATGGGGGTTATGCGGTTAGCTCAGGAAAGTGGTCTTTTGGATAAGTTTGCGAAGGCTATTTGCCCAGTATTGCATAAACTTTTTCCTACTTTAGATAAAAATTCAAAGGCTTTAGGTTATATTGCTTCTAATATTGCAGCGAATATGATGGGGCTTGGTTCAGCGGCGACGCCTTTTGGGCTAAAAGCTATGCAAGAGTTAGAAAAAGAAAATCCTAAAAAAGGGGAGGCAACAGAGGCTATGATTACGTTTTTAGTTTTAAATACGGCGGGTGTTACTATTATTCCTACTACGGTTATTGCTCTAAGAATGGCTCATGGAAGTATGAATGCTACTGGGATAATTTTGCCATCGTTATTAGCTACCTCAGTAGCGTCCATAGCGGGGTTAACTTTGGATTATATTATTAGGAGACGAAGAAAATGACTTATGTAATTCCTATAATAGTTTTATTTATTATTGTTTATAGTTATAAGAAGAAAGTTAATATTTATGATGAGTTTTTAGTAGGGGCTAAGGAAGGCGTTGGGGTAGCGTTTAATCTAGTGCCTTCGGTTGTGGCGATGGTTTTAGCGATAAATATCTTTGTAAGAAGTGGTATTTTAGAATTTTTCTTGTCTTTCTTACCGAATGTTGGTATTCCCATTGAAGCTTTATCGATGGCTATTTTAAGACCAATTTCAGGTAATGCGGCTTTGGCTATGATGAACCAAGTGTTTACTTTATATGGGCCTGATTCGTATGCTGGGTATCTTGCTTCTATTATTCAAGGATGTACCGATACGACGATTTATGTTTTGGCACTTTATTTTGGTTCGGTGAAGATTACGAAAACCCGTCATGCTTTGTGGGCGGGGTTGTTTGCTGATTTTTGTGGTTTAGTAGCGGCATTCGTATTATGTTATATCTTTTTTGGGTAAGTTTTTTCTTTTAGTATCTTTTTTCATTAAAGTATGGTATGATTATGGTACTTAAAAACGAGGAGTGATATTATGGAACGTTTACAAAAAGTGATAGCTAATGCAGGTGTATGTTCAAGAAGAAAAGCCGAAGAATTAATTTTACAAGGTAAGGTATCGGTTAATGGTGATATTGTTAGAACGTTAGGGACTAAGGTAAGCAGTAGTGACGAGGTTTTAGTAAATGGTAAAGCAATTAATATTGAGAAGAAGGAATACTATTTATTAAATAAACCAAGAGGATATATTTGTAGTGCAAGCGATGATAAAAATCGTAAGGTTATTACGGAGTTAATTGATACTACGGCAAGAATTTATCCGGTTGGAAGATTAGATTATGATACGACGGGATTAATTTTACTAACGAATGACGGGGAGCTTGCTAATATTTTAATGCATCCAAAGAATGAAGTTGAAAAAGTTTATATGGCTAAACTTGAAGGTAACTTAAGTATGGAAGAATTATTTAAGTTAAAGAATGGAATTGTTATTGACGGAGTTAAGTGTGTTCCAAGTAGAGTTAAGATAAGAAGACATGATGTAGCGAAGAACACGGATTTAGTTGAGATAAGTATTCATGAAGGACGTAACCATATTGTTAAGAAGTTATTTAAAAGTGTTGGTCATGAGGTTGAAAAGTTAAAAAGAGAAAAGTATGCTTTCTTAGATTTAGGAACTTTACAATCGGGAGAATATCGTTATTTAGATAATAAGGAAGTTAGAAAGCTTTATGCTTTAGACAAAAAGAAAAGTACTAAGAGAAAATAGTACTTTTTTCATGGGCTAGATTAATTCAATTCTAATTCCTAGAACACCATATTGCTTTTGTTTTTCTTTAGTATAGAATTGTTCTAAAACGTTTATTAAATCTTTTTTAGTCATTGACTTATCGCTTAGAATGCTGGTATCAAAATCTATAAACATATCTTCAAATGAGTTATATCTTAAAAGGCCGGTAACTTTGGCTTTGAAACTTTCATTTAAGTCGGGTTCTTTTAAAAAGATTATTGTATCTCCAATTTTAATTTGCTGTCTTTTTTCATCATATAATCTAATTTCTATTCTTTTAGTGCCATAAAGTATGTAGTTGTAATATTGCGGTTGTAACTTGATTTTATGTTCCATATATTTTATATTCCTTTCGTTTTAGTATCGATTTTACAAAGATTTTCCAAAATAAAAGAACTGTAAAAAGTTCTTTGGGTTGTTAGTTTTCTTTCTTTTCTTCAAGAGTTATAGCTCCAACAGGGCAAGCATCAATAGCTTCATTAACTGCAGGACTTTCTAAATTTTCTTGACTAGTAGCTTCACTTAAACCAGCATCATTAATAGTAAAATGTTCACTATCAATAGCGGCACAAGCTCCACAACCAATACACATATTAATATCTACTTTTAATTCTTTCATAAAAACTTCCTTTCGTACATTATTATACAAAATAATTAGGAAAAAAACTATTATAAATTATAAAATTAGTTAAAGTGGCTTAAAGTAAACCAAAGAAAAGTGAACATTAAGTGTTTAAATATTGATAAAAAATGAAGAAATATTAACATTAAGTGTTTATTTTGAACAAAGAGTAATTTAAAAAATACTATTAAAAATTCTAAAAATATGATAATATTAAATATGAATAGGAGTAAAGGCTATATGAATACTAGAGAAGATAAATATTTAAAAAATGAGGAAGTAACTTTATCACGAACTAAGAAAAATCAGGCATTATATGAAGAAATGAGTGAAGAAGAGCTAGATGGTTTTAGTGTAGATTCAAATACAACTATTTTAGATAATAATAGAAGTACGATTGATGTTGAAAAACTAAAAAGTATGTTAGATAAAAAATATCGTGATCCCCAAAAAAAGGTACATTTAACTAGGGATGATGATGAAGAAGTTAAATATGGGGTTAATCTTGATGAAACAAGAGAGTATGATATAAATGAAATATTATCGAAAGCTAAGGATAGTAATGATGTCGATTATGAGGTTGAAAGATTAAAGAAGATTAGAAATACCAACTTAGATATTTTAAATGGACTTAGTTTAGCAGATAAAATGGATGAAGATGATGATGAAGATAAAGAAGAGAAAGATGAATCGAAGAAACTTCGTGAGTTAATAGATACAATTAATATGAAAGAATCTTTAAGTGATGGAGCGGATCCTTTAGATATATTAAGTGATTTAAAGGGTGATGATGATGAGACTAAGGTATTGGGCGCTAAAGATGATTTTATGAAGGAAACAACTAAAGAAGCTCCTGTAATTAGAGGGTTAGATAAGTTAAATTTAAATGAAGAAAAAGATTTAGCTAATGAGATAAAAAAACCTAAAGTAGAGAAAAAAAATATTGATATTGATTTAGATAAAACTAATGAAAATACTTTCTTAACTACTACTAATCTTTTTACGGAGAGTGATTTTGATGATTTTAATGATTTAAAAGAAGAAGTTGCTGGTACGAAGATTGTTATAAAGATACTTATTGTAATTGTGATACTTGCATTTATTGTAGGGTTAGTCTTTGTACTAAATAAGTTCTTGAATTTAGGTTGGTTTTAGTTATATAATAGAGGGTATTGGGAGGATTTATGAAAGAAAATATTAATTATACAACTATATTAAATAAGATATTTACGACGTTAGTAGTTATTGCTATTATTTTGGGAGTTAATTTATTATTTACTATGATTTCATTAACTAATGGGGGAAGTGGTAGTGGTAGTAATAATTCTAGTAATAGTAGTACTAGTGGAACACAAACAAGTAGTGATTATGATGTAAGTGATTTTGATACTTTAACTTTAGCACAAGTATTGAAGTTATTTGATAGTAAGGATACTAGTGTGTTGTATTTAGGACGTTCATCTTGTGGTGCATGTGTTTCGTTCTTACCAACTTTAAAAAGTGTTCAAAAGGATTTAGGATTTAAGACTAAGTACTTAGATATTACAACAGTAGATACCTCTTCAAGTGATTATAATACATTTATATCAAAGTTAACTAAAGAAATTGAAGTTAATGCGAATGGTACTAAGTCAACTGGTAAGATTAGTGAGTTCTATGGTTATACGCCAATGGTAATTATTATTAAGGATGGTAAGGCTGTCAACGCTTCGGTTGGAGCATTAAGCGAATCTAACTTTAAGAAGTTCTTAAGTAGTAATGGTATTAAATAGGTATGAAGACTGATACTTTAAGTATTGGTCTTTTTTCATTTGTTTTTCATGGGATTTTTTGAAAATTTACTTTTAATGTTTTCCAAATGAACACAGATAATTACTAAAATCTTAGATGGATGAAATGATTAGATGTATATTTTGAAAAATGCATTAACTAATATTAAAAGAAACCCTGTAAGAAATTTACTAGTGGGGATTGTGTTTCAGTCATTTAATTTGTTACCAGGACTTAGTGCGATAGAAAATATTATTTTGGCTATGAATGTCAGTGGGGTTAAGGATAAAGATAAAAAAGCCTTGGCGATTGAGCTTTTGGAAAGTGTTGGTTTAAATGAAGAGAAAGGTGATAGAAGGGTATTAAACTTTCTGATGGTGAGGAGCAGAGGTTGCTATTGCTAGAAGTATTGCGTATGATGCGAAGGTTATAATTGCAGACGAGCCGACGGGTAATTTGGATAAGGAAACGGAAACTGATATTATGGCGATTTTTAAAGATTTGGCGAAGCAAGGCAAGTGTGTGATTATTGTTACACATTCTAATAATGTGGCTAAAATGGCTGATGTGGTGTACGAATTGAAGCCAGTTAAGCAAGACTGATGTTTCTTTTAGAAAACTATTGCTATTATAAGAAAAATATGCTATGATGTATATGAGTGAAGGAAACTTCATATAATAAAAAAGGAAATACCCAGTTTTAGAATGTTGGGTGTTGCCCATAAATAATGGTTTACACCTAACAATTAGTTAGGTGTATTTTGATAGTCTAAAATTTTAAAAGAAAAATTAAGGCTATTAATATGAAAATTATTGCTATCTTAGATAGCAATGCTACAAACTTTAAAATGAATTTGTATTCTTTATTCATATTATCACCTCATTTCTAGTGTATATATATACAAAAAATGAGGCAACACACCAACTACTTGGTACTTCCAGAAAAAGTATAACATTTAAATAAGATAATAGCAAGAATAAAATACACAAAGAGGCAACAAATGCATGGAATATATCATATATACATAAAAATGCTAAACTAAAAATAAAATTTAGAATTAAACTTAAACACACTTTTAGAAAACTATTGCTATTATAAGAAAAAT
>ULNA01047742.1_pt1 | contig 14186 bp, 9 predicted proteins | sample 1951801 | NCBI WGS metagenome assembly ULNA01 (sample SAMEA4835565, study PRJEB28245) | human gut metagenome | biome: gut microbiome; material: fecal sample | place: Denmark | collected 2008
GAGGCATTAACGATGCCACCATATCCACCACCATTAAAGCCACCATTGCTTTTGGCTTTTCTAGTGTATGGTGAGCCTTGGCCACCGACAGCAATATACAATTTGCTGCCTTTGGTTAATTCAATTTTGCCTTCCGAATAACCACCCACACCACCATCGCTTGGACTGTCACTACCACCTTGGGCTCCCCAAACTTGAAGTTTATATTTGCCAGTTTTGATAACTGTGTATTCTTGAACTGAACCTGTATAGTCAAATTTAGCAGGACTTGGATTAGAAATTTCTTGATCTTCAGTAGAAGCTTTAACATATGATATTTTAGCATATCCTGCTCCTTCTTTAGCACAGTTTGATGTTGCTGTATCACTATGACATGTTACACTTATTGTTTTGGTATTTGCGGCATTTGAAGTAGCGCAATTATAGCAGTACATGGCTTTATTGGATAAGTCAGAATTTCCTATATAACTTGAGCCACCGCCGGCTGAACAATGGCTAACGCCACCACCATAGTATCCGCCACCAGCGCCAGTATAATTTCCACTAGCCCCAGAGCCAAATACTCCAGATGCAATACCACCACTACCACTTGTTGTTTGATTGAAATATGAGCCACCCCGATTTTGGGTGCCACCATATCCAATAGCGCTAATTCTAGCATCGGTAGTGTTTTCTTCATAACGTCCACCATTATTGCCAGATATTCCACCACCAGCACCACCATTAACACACATTATGGCTTTATTCGCAGCAGCACCGCCACCACCAGCAGAAACGATATAAATCTCATCATTACTAGAATAATTTGATAAAGTGCCCTTATTAGTTTTGGAAATGTGAGTAGCTCCACCACCAGAGGCAGTTATTTCATTAGTGTCACTTGTCGGACTAGAACCACCGCCACCATTATAACCTCCAGATAAAGGGCGATGAGTTGTGTAGCCTAATCCAGACCCACCAACAGTAATGTAAATTACATCATCTTTTTTCAAAGTTATTTCACCCGTACTATAAGCCCCATATCCTCCTATACATCCTGATGTTGATCCACCTTGAGCACCCCAAGTTTCAAGTTTATAAACACCTGTTTTGGGAACAATATATTTTTGAACTGAACCGGTATAACCAAAACTAGAAGAAACAGGATCTGGTTCTGGTGTTGGGTCAGGATTAGGGTCAGGGTCAGGATTAGGATCCGGCGTTGGGCCAGGGTCAGGATTGGGATCAGGCGTTGGATTGGGATCAATTGGATCAGTATCAAGATCACGAAGTTCAAATTCACATTTTTTTTCTTTATAACCATCACTTGTGGTATCCCATTTAATACCAACTGAATAAAGATCTTTAATATCAACTATTTTTGTACCATCAGAGTCAAAGTCTAAATCTTCATCAATGATACCTTCACTAACTAATTTAGATAATTTTATCTTGCAGCCATTGGCAAGACAATTATCCCGGTTTTGACCAGTTATTATTTCGGCTTGGAGAGAATCAATGGCCGAGCAGGCGGCTTTTTCAATTTCAGCAATACGACGTTCTTTCAAGGATTTATTTTGTTTAGATTCTACACCTTGCATATTAACAATGATAACTGTTGATGCTAGAGCAAGTAATGCCATTGTAATAATTAATTCGACTAATGTATAACCATTTTTCTTCATCGCTACTCTCCTTACTTTTATATTCTAAGTGTATTATATCATAATAAAGATTGTTTTTTATAAAATACTGATAAAATTTTCTTATAAATCAAAGACTTGTTGTTTAGAAAAATATAGGCAAGTAAAATAATAAATGAAACAATGGTTAATATTAACCCAGCCTTTAGACCAGGTGGATAATATGTAAATGCTATATTATTAACGCCTTTATTTATCTTAATTGCTATTAAACCATTATCAACTTTTTCAATTTCTACTTTGGATTCATTAACAAATGCTCTCCATCCCTTATCATAGGGAATAGTATATAAAACTAAAGTATCTTTAGAAACATCAATTTTAGAATTAAAACCATTATTAATAAATTTAAAAGTATTAGAGAATACTTTAACATCGTCGTTATAAAGATCTTTATACTTATTAATTTGATCATTATTAAGTACAATTGTGTTATTTATAATTTGGTATTTTTCTAAGGTATTTTTACTTAGAAATTCTTCATTACTTATATAATTATTAAATACAAAACCTAGGTCTTTATAATTGTTATTTAAATAGATTTGATAATTATCAGTCTTTTTATAAAGTTTATACTCTTCGCTCTCTTCATTAGTACATGAAATAAAATATTTTACTGATAAAAAATCATTTAAAGGATTATTGACTTCAATATTAGTCAAAACAGCTCTTGGATAATCAACACTATTATAAAATTCAAATGCTTGTCCAGATATATTAGTATTAAAAGACCATATGTTGCTATTTTTAAAAATCATTCCTTGATTATAGTAGCAATTAGAAAATGAATTACTTCTAACTAAGTTATCAAATTTTATTTCTTTATAACTATTTATATAATCATAATATTTTTGGTTATATTCAAGATTGTTATTGCGATATTTATAAATTGAGTAATTGGACCAGATAGTAGAAAATAGTGTAACAAAGATATATAAATACTTAATTCTATTTTTAGATCTATATATAATTGTGAGTGTAATTAAATTAATAATCATAAAACTAATTATCATAACTAGATAGTTAATATCATGGATATACTCAGTATTGGGATATTTATATGTTAATAATAAATAAATTAAAATCATTACTAATAAACTTAAAAAGGAAGTAATAATCCCTGCTTTCATACTAAGGTTTTCTTCTATACATTTTATAGAAAGTAAAGATAAAATGAGAGATGGCATATAAAACCATCTAGCATAGTATTTGGTTGTAAATAAGAAAAACGAACTATTAAGTATCGGGATGAACATAAATAAAATACAGGTAAATATCAATATACTAAGCCAGTTTTTTCTTCTTTTAAACGCATAAGAAATTGCTAAAGCTGAGCCAACAAAAGGAAGATATAAATCAATACTATCGTAATTAGCAAGATTCAAATATGCTCTTGGATTCATTACTTCTGAGGGAAAGAAAAATGTTCTAAATATTTCAATATAATTGATTATACTACTATATTTTAATGAACTAATTAAAGTAAAACTATTATTGATTCTAGGATTAGAAATGGTAAATAATAAGGAAGGTATTAAAACAACACTGGCAATTAAAGTTCCTAGTACTCCTTCAAATAAAATGGAAAAGAACTTTTTTACATTGAAAGTATAACTTTTACAAATAATTTTAATAAGATAGTAAATAGCAATAAAAACTACTTGTCCGATAAACATAAACCAGTTGGTAAACGCTAATAAAGAAACGGTTAAAGAAAAATATCCTTTTTTATTATCATAAACTAAAATGTCTAGATTATATAAAAGCAAAGGAAATAAAACGACGGAATCATAAAAATGAAAAAGCATGTTGGTAAATTGAAAACCTGAAAAAGAATATAATAAAGATCCTAGTACTACTAACTTTTTATCTTTAACGTAACGTTTTAAAAATAAATAGGAAGTTAAACCAGATACTCCGAATTTAATAATCATTAAAAATGGACATAAATAGGGATACCAGGTTGCAGGAAATAAATATGTAATAATATTAAAAGGACTAAATAAATTATAAAAACTGAATGTTCCTATAAAGTTGCTTCCTAAGTCATTAAACCAAGTCCATAGATAACTACCCTCTTTTAATGAATAATTAATAACTTCACCGAATACCATTTGTTGTAAATTTAAGTCGGCACCTAGAAAAAATAGACCTTTTCCTAAAATTGTATTGGGTAAAATTACTAAGCATCCAACTAAAAAGGAAAATAAAAACGCTAGTATTTCGTATTTATATTTTTTTACTACTTTGGACATTGTAATCACCAATAGAATTGTATCAAAGATTTAGAAAATCTTCAAATTGTAAAATATATTTAATTTTTGATGAAAATACGCTTTGTGTTTAAATTTATGCTAACTTATGATATAATTTTTAACATAGGAGGATAAAAAATGGAAAAGAATAGAACTGCACAAATAATAGCTATAATTGCTTTAGTTGTTGGAATTGCGGGATTATCAATTGGTTTTGCTTCGTTTTCTAGTGTTTTGAATATTCAATCTAGTGCGAATGTTAAACCTGATAGTAGTACTATGAATGTTGATTTTTCTAGTTCAATTGATAGTGTTGAACTTAGTGAAATAGTTCCAACTTCTACACCAAATAGTGTTACTGCTACTAATGGTACTATTGATAATAGTAATGATCCAGTTATATCAAATTTAAGTGCTGTATTTACTGAACCAGGACAATCTGTTGTATATAAATTTTATGCATACAATGCTGGGGAATTAAATGCTTATTTAAAGAGTATCGTTTATGAAAATGTAGCTAATCAAACTCAAGCTAAAATTTGTACTGCTAATGAAGGAACAACCGATGAATTAGTTCAAAAAGCTTGTGAAAATATTTCTGTTAAAGTAAAAGTTGGAAATGAGCTTGAAACTTCTAGTGGTAAAGCATCAATTACTGGACATTCTTTAGCTAAAAAAACTGGTGAACTTGTTACTGTTACTTTAGAATATGCGCCAAATGCAGAACGTGCTGATGGCGATTTTAGTGTTTCTTTTGGAAATATAGCTTTAAATTATAGTTCAGTAGACTAATTGAGGTGGGTAAAAATGAAAAAAAGTTATATAAGAATAATATTATTCATTTCAATCTTAAGTTTTATTTTTCTTTCAAATAGTTTTGTGTTTAGAAAGTTAGAAACTACTGGTTTAAATATAATTATGCTACTATCTTTGGTAGTATTTTATATGATACTAGGTTTTGAAAAAGATAGACATCGCTATGTTAAGGATGTCATCTTGGAAATTGTTATTTTTTTAATAGCTTTTTTTCTTATTTACTACTTGTTTGGCATTATAATTGGATTTGCCAAAAATACTAATTATTTTACGATAAAGTCTTTTCTAAATATTATTATTCCTATAATATTATATATTTTTATAAAAGAATTTTTAAGATATCAACTTTTAAAAAAATCCAGTGAGTCGTGGATATTAACTATATTAACGTGTGTATTTTTTATAATAATGGATAATGTTATTGCATTAGAATCTCATATTCTTGGTTTTAATAGAGATACTTTTCTATTAATTGCGGTAAGTATTTTGCCATCTATTACAGAAAATATTTTGTGTACATATTTAGGAATTAAGGAAGGTTATAAACCGGGAATTGTCTACTTATTAATAATAGATCTTTATAAGTATTTAATGCCAATTGTTCCTAACCCTAGTGAGTATTTGTATTCTTTGATCTTTTTAATAATTCCTATATTGTTATTAAAAAAAATAATTAACTGGTATAAAAGTGATCGAACTGATGCTCTTGAACGAGAATATTATCATCAAAGGAAAAAAACTTTGGTAATATTTTTGCCTTTAATTATCTGTGCTTTTTGCTTAGTATATTTTGTTTCAGGTTATTTTAGATATTATGCTATTGCTATTGCTAGTAATTCTATGGTACCTAATATTTATAAGGGTGATGTTGTAATTGTAGATAAGTATTTTAAAGATATTACACAAGGTGATATTTTAGCTTATAATTATGATAACAAGGTAGTTGTTCATCGAGTTTATAAAATTATTAATACTAATGGTGAATATTATATTTATACTAAGGGAGATGCTAATCAAGATTATGATAAATATAAAATTACCCAGGATATGTTTGTAGGAATAGTTAAATCAAAGTTACCTTTAATTGGTTATCCTACAGTATTATTAAATGAGAGGTGGTAAATATTATGGCTAAGAAAAATAATTTTACAAAGCATTATCAAGCTAAGAATAATAAATTTGATTTTTTAAATAGTACTTGGTTTTATATTTTAGTTTCTATAATATCATTACTTGTGGGAATCAAATTCATTAGTTTAGCATTAAAAGATACAAATAAAGATAAGCTTATATTTTTGGAAAAAGGTGGTATTAAATATAGTGTTTGTTTAAAAGAAAATGATTTTTTTGAAGATAATTGTTTATCATCTAATATGTCATATGTAGCTAGTTTAATAAAAAAAATATCACTAAATTTTAATTATCAACTGAATAGTAATATTGATGATTTAATTGATGCTGTTGATTATGAAATAACAGCTAAATTGATAATAAAAAATGGTGATACTTCAACAAAATATTATGAAAAGGATTATAATTTGGTTTCTAAAACAACAGATGTAATTGATAATAATAATACTTTTTATAATTTAAATAAAAGTGTAGATATTAATTATGATTATTACAATGAAATTGCAAATAGTTTTAAAGCTATGTATGGGATTAATTCTCAAAGTTACTTAGAGGTTTATTTAAATACTTCTAATAAGGTTAATTCTAAGTATAATAATATTCCTACCTCATCACAATTATTAGTGCAAATTCCTTTATCACAGAAAGCTATAGAAATAAATCTTAAAACTCAAGAAGTAAATAAAAGTATTGAAAAGAATATTACTAATTATAGTTTTGATATAGGACAATGGGCAAAAATGGCAGTTGGGGTTTTCTGGACGTTGTTGGCATGTTTTTGCTTGGGGGGTTGTATTATATAGGGTTATTAAAAATAGGAATAAATTGAGTAAATATGATAAATATATTAATAAGTTATTAAGAGAATATGATAGATTAATTGTTGATACTTCAACTAAACCTAATGTTAATGATTATAATGTATTAAATATTAAAAGTTTTAGTGAATTAGTAGATGTTAGAGATAATTTGAGATTACCTATAATGTATTATAATGATAAGAAACGAGAGGAAGCTAAGTTTTATATTCTTCAAGATAATAATTTATATTTGTTTGAAGTTAATAAGAAGTCCTTAACTAAGTAATTAATAATTTAGATTAAACAGCCATAGGGCTGTTTTTATTTTCCGGATAAGATAGTTTTAAAATTGTTTTTGAATATATGCCATAGGGTAGCTTTTTTGATGTTTTCTTTAATGGTTAGTTCTTCTTCTCTTACTACTAAGCCTTCGTTATCTAATATTTCAACTATACCTACTGTTTGGCCACTATTTATGGGGGCTTTTACTTTATTTACTTTGATATTATATGAATATTCTTCGGTTTTATCGCTTTTAGAAATTAGTTCAGTTATAGCCTTTTTTACTATTAATGTAGCTTTGTCTTGCATACCTTTTTCTATTTCAATGGTGCCTAGTTCTTTATTTTCTTCTATGATAGTATTTAGTTTGAATGAATTAAAGGCGTAGTTTAGTAAGGCGGTTGTTTCTTTACTACGAATGGCACTGGTTGGTTCACCCATTACAACGGAAATAAATCTAATGTCTTGTTTTTTGGCAGTTGCTGTTAGGCAGTAGCCGGCGTCTTCAGTGTACCCAGTTTTTAAGCCATCTACTCCAGGAAGAAATCTGACTAATTTGTTGGTATTAACTAACCAGGTTCTAGTACCATCAGGTTTGTTAAAGTAATCTTCATAAATAGATGTAAAGCGTAAAATATCTTGGTGATGTATTAAGTTTAAAGCCATAATGGCCATATCGTAAGCACTGCTATAGTGGTCTTGGGCATCTAGGCCATGGGGATTGGCAAAATGGGTATGTTCTAGTCCTAAGGATTTGGCTTTTTCATTCATTAGATTAACAAAGTTATCAACACTACCACCGACATACTCTGCTAAGGCAACTGCTCCATCATTAGCGCTGGCAACCGACACTCCTTTAATTAATTCTTCTAGTTTAACTTGCGAGTTTTCTTCTAAAAACATTTGGGAGCCACCCATAGATGCTGCATTTTTAGAAATAGTTACCATATCATCATAAGATATTCTTCCCTCTTCAATGGCATCCATAGTAAGAAGTAATGTCATAATTTTAGTCATAGAAGCCATGGGTAATTCTTCGTTAGCGTTCTTTTCAAAAAGTATTTTTCCTGTCGAATACTCCATTAAAATGGCACTGGTGGCGTTACTGGCTAGGTCTTCTGCACTAACTAATATAGGAATAGTCATTAAAGATAAACAGATAAATAATAAAATTTTTTTCATTTGACACCTCTTACTTAATTAATATGATTTTAAAAGAAATTTAGACTTTAATATTTTCCTTGGTAGATTAATATGATAAAATAAGACATATATAGGAGTGATATAATGAAGGAAGATAAAAAGCCTAATACTACTAAGAGTAATCTTGATAGTAAGAAAGATATAAATAAAAAGAAATCAAATAATAGTAATAATAATAAGTCTAGTAATACAAAGACTAAATCAAGTAATAAGAAGAACGTAAATACGAAGAATAAAAATAATAGTAGTAAGAAAAATAATACTAAAAAAGTTAGTAATCAAACTAATAATAAGCCTAAGAAAAATAAAGGAAATAATAAAAATAATACGGCTAAGAAGAATAATGTTAAAAATGTTAAGAAGATAGATAATAAGTTAGAAAAGACTATAGAAAATTCTGAAGTAAAGGTTGTAACGGAAGACATTCCTGCACCGGTACCGGAAGTAAAAGAAGAAGTTAATACTAGTACTAAAGACGTCGTTGAAGCTAAAAAAGTACATGAAGAGGTTGTTCAAGATGATAAAAAAGAAGAACCTAAAGAAAAAGAAACTACAGAAGAAAGTACTACAAACCAAGAAGAAAAAGCAAAAGAAACAAAAGAAAAAGTAAATATAGAAAAACCACAAATTATTTTAGAAAATGAACAAGAATATGTGGTAAGTTCTAAGAATGATGATATATTGGTAGAAAAAGTTTCTTTAGAAGATATTCCAACGAAAGAAGAACAAGAAGAAGAAGAAAATAAAAAGTTAGAACAAAAAATATTAAAAAAGAAGAAGAAAACTAATGTTATTGAACCTTTAATTGTAGTTATTTTGCTACTAGCATGCTTTTATATAGCGTATTTTGTAATTGTGTCTTCTTCAAGGGCTAGATTAAATAATGGTATTACTACTCTATTTAATAAGGCTAATAAAGTAATTAGTGATATTAGTAGTTATAATAATGAATCTTATATTATGAGTGGTGGGGCCTCGTTTAGTACAACAACTGATTATTTGAAGTTTTTAAGTAAGTATGAGTATAAATTTAATTTTAGTCATAATTTAAAAGATAAGATTAATTCTGGTAATATTACTATGATTAATAGTTTAGATAATAATAGTTTAGATATTTCTTATAAAGAGACTGATGATACGTTGTATTTAAGATCTAATAAGTTAGCATATTATCCTTTAAGTGTTAAACTTGATAGTAAGAATTCTAACATTGATTATAATCTTTTAAAAAATAATTTAGTAATTATTAAAGATATTATATTAGAAGAAATTAGTATTCCTAAGAGTGAAACGATTAAAGATACAATATCAATTAATAATCAAGATATAAAAGTTAAGAAATTAAGGATAACTTATACTAAGGATGATATTAATAACTTAGTTAATAAGGTTAAAAAAAGAATTTTAGAAAATGATACGTTAGTAAATGATATTGCAACTTCAGTGGGTATTGCTAAAGATAAAGTTAATGATTATTTAAATGAGACTAGTGAAATTGATTGTGATAATATAAGTATTGATGTTTATACTAAGGGTATTATGCATGATATTTTAGGAATAAGTATCTTAAGGGATAATCAAGAAGTAGTTAGAATAATTAATTATAATAAAGATTACCAAGTAAAAGTTATTGATGAAGATAATCAAGAGATTTATATGACTTTATATGGTAAAAGGCTAGAATTATCTTATAGTAATGTACGTATTTTAAGTTTAGATATTAATAATTTTGATAAAGAAAAGATAGATATTGATTATGAAGCGAATCTTATAACCGCTAAGTATAGTGGTAAGTTGCTTGTTAATGGTGATGATAGTAATAGTGAGGTTATGTTAACATTTATTGATAAGAATGATAGTAGTTTTAATGGTACTTTGAATATGAATTATACTAAGAGTAAGGAAGAAAAAACTTATGAATTTGATACTACTGATAGTATGGATGTAGATGATTTATCTAATGAAGATATGACGCAGATAGGAATAAATTTCTTAGGTTTTATTATTAATAATGATTAAGTGCAAAATTATGCACTTTTTTTCGTGGGTGTATGATATAATTTTAATATAGTAGAAAGTAAAAAGGAGTTTAGATGGACTATGGAAGATAAATACAATAGTGATGATAAGATTACTTTGGTGCAAGATACCCCTATTACATCACTTGGTAGTGAGATTAATGTTGAGAATACTAATAATGATATTGGAAATAACATGCCAAGTGATATCCCTGATAGGAATCAGATAGAGACTAGGAAAAATACCTTAGATAATGATGATGTCAAGGCACCTGGAAATAATGAATTTAGTTTTGCAGAGCCTGTAGATAATTTAGATAAGACAGAAGTTTTAGATGTGGTACCTAGTGAGCCAGTGGTTTTAAATAATGATGTTAATACAACTGGAGTTGATGCTAATCCGGTTGAGGATATTTCTAATGTGGATGTTCCTGCTCAAAACATAGAAAATCAAAGTAATAATGTAGTTAGTGATACTCCACAAGTTACAGAGGAACCAGCTTTTAGTTTTGATGCTCCTGCTGGTGTGGGTGATACTTTGAACAATGATGTTGTGGCTAACCCAAGTAATTTAAATACTACTACGGAAAATCAAAATAATGAAGATAGTATTGATACATCAAATGTTAGTACACCAGCTGATAGTGAGAATAACCCTACTACTTTAGAAGATGTTCCTAGTACAAATATAGAAGTTAACCAAAATACCCAGGATAATTTACAAGTTGAACCACAAAGTGTTACTGAAGTTCCAGAAAATAACGAAGTAAAAGAAGAAAATAATAATGATATCGTAATAACTTCAGGTAATGAAGAAAAGACTGAAAACAAAGAGATTTCTGAAAATACTAAGCAAGAAAATACGCCTGTACCAGAAAAAAAGAAGAAAAATAAAAGTGATATAGTTATAACTTTAATAGCGGTTTTATTGGTAATACTTGGGATAGCTGGTCTACTCTACTACTTTGTATTTAGTAAAAATACTAAGTCAGCGATTGAACTAGGAATAAATACTTTAAGTTCGAAGATATATGAAATAAATAATAATCTGCATTTAAATGATTTATCGAAGAGTATTGGAAGTTTAACTTCGGGCGAAAATGGTTATACTAACTTAAAAAGTGGTACTTATGAATTAAAGGTGGATACAAACTTAGAAGATTTTAAAGATTTTACTAATTATACTTATCATTTTACTTATTTAAATGGAGAAAATCCTAAGTATAATTTGAAGGTTGTCGATAATTTTTTTAAGAATAATATTGTTAATATTGATGCTTTAGGTAAAGATAATAAGACTTATATTAGATTTAATGGGGTTGATCCTAGTACTTATGTTACGGATAATGATATGGGTAATGATAATAAGATTGATATTAATACTGATGAGTTATCTGATTTTGATATTGAGGAATTTGTTAAGACGTTAACTACTTCGTTTAAGAAGAATCTTAAAAATGCAAAAGTTACTAAAGGTACTGAGTCAATTATGATTAATGATGTTACGTATGATACTAAGAAGGAGTCTTTAGTTTTAACACCTACTCTTTTGCAAAATATTTTAAATGATGTTATGGATAGTAATGAAAATTATAGAGATTTACTTGAAGATATTACTTTTAGTGATAATGTAGTTATTGATTTTTATGTAGATAAAAAGACGGATAATCCAATAAAGATTGGGTATGTAAATAATGATTATGATTGTGATATTTTGTTTATTAATGATAGTTTAACTTTGAGTCTTACTAATAATGCTGATAGTTCGAAGGTAGAAATGTTTATTAAGACTAGTAGTAATAGTGCTAGTATGAGTATGATTGTTACTTCAAGTCTTATTAATATTAATTTGACGGCTGATTATAGTGATTTAGGTACTTCTATGAGTAGTAATATTGCAGTTAGTATAGTTGATGACGAAGATACAAGTAATATTAGTTTAAGTATTAAGGGAGATTATCAAAATTTAGAAAGTATTGGGGATATTGATATTAGTAGCCCTAAGGATTTAAATGAATTTAATATTGAAAATTATCGTTTTTCTTTTATTGGAACGCCGTTTTATAATATGTTCTTTTAAAAATTAGCAGTTAAAAAGGAATGCTTTGGCATTCCATTTTTAGTGTTTTAAACACATTCAACGTAAGTATCAGAAAGACAACGAATGACGCAGCAGCAATCACAGTCCATTGTGAAGAAAGAATTTGTTGCAACGTATGGATTTAGACTAGTTTGATCTGGATTATCTGCTAATACTCTAAATGTAGCACAATTTCCTTCTAGTTTTTCTACTCTAAATATTTTAGAACAGTTTCCGGAAGTATCAGTACATGTTGCCGTTACGTCTTTACTGGTAGGCATGGACCATGGTGTACCATTACCACTACAAGTATAAAGCATTACTGGTCTTGTGTTGCAAATAAGGCAGTTTGGACCGCCACCTAAAAGTGGACGATCGCAAGTTTCTAAGCATGATTCAGGACATGCATTTTGTTGTAATACTAAGATTACTTTTAATATTTCAGCGACGCAATTAGAGTTAGTATTTTTATTACACATATATTTCACCCTTTCATATATTCTCACTAATAATTTATGAAATTAAGGGGATTTATGCTACTTAATACTGGAAATTTATGGTTTTAATTGTGAAGAAGTTAATATTGATAATGGTGTTGGCACTAGTGATATGAATTTAGTTTTAATATTTTTTAAATTAATCATGCTTATCCACAATTTTATCTAAGTCTACACTATTTATTGACTCAAAACGTTTAGTAATTTTTTCAGTTGTAATGTTAATATCTTTAACATCTTTAGTAACTGTATCAATACTTCTAGATAGTTTATCCCATCTTAAGCGATATTTGCTGAATTCTTCACTTAGTCTATTTAATTCTAAATGGATAACCTTAGCATATTTATCACGTTCCATATTTTTTAATATCATGTTAATGATTGATAAAGTACTCATTAAAGTAGTAGGACTGGTTATCCATACTCTTTTATTATAGGCATACTCTAATAAATCACTATGATAAGCATTAATTTCAGCAAATATGGCTTCTGCGGGTAAGAACATAATAGCTTGATTAGCAGTAATACCAGGAATAATATACTTACTACTAATAGCGTCAATATGTTTTTTGACATCTAACTTAAAGTTTTTTTCGTACATATTTCTTAGTTCTAAAGAAATAGTTTTATCAGTCATTTTTTGATAGTTTTCTAACGGAAATTTAGAGTCGATACCTATTGTACCTAGTGGTTCTGGAGCATATAGTATAGCATCAACTATATAACCATTAGGAAATTTATGTTGTAGTTCATATATTTTATCATTCTTAGTACCAAAGACATTACTTAAAATATAGCTTAGATTTACTTCACCGAATATTCCTCTAGTCTTTTTATCTGTTAGAACGCTTTGTAATGAGACTATATCACTACTAAGACTATCTATTTTCTTTTGGGCTTCATCTATTTTACTTAGCCTTTCTAAGATGTTAGAGAAGGTTTTATTAGTTTTATCAAAGTTAATATCTAATCTTTCATTTACTTTATCATTAATTTTAATTAAATTATCTGTAATATTAGTATTTAGTGTATTGAAATCATTAGTTATTATTTTACTAAAATCATATTTAAAGTCGCCAATATCTTTAGTTAGAGTTGTTTCTAGTTTACCTAGTTTTTCCACAACATTAGTGTTGTTTTCTTTATTTTTATTTATCTTAGTTATTAAGTATATTACTAGTATTATTAGAATACTTAGTAATAATATTATTATATATTCCATATTTTTTCTCCTATGTTCTTATTAATTATATCGTACATTTATTTGTTTATCAAGAATAAAAAAGATTACATTGTTAATTTATGTAATCTAGTTTGTTTTTACTATAAATGGGTCGTTTATTGTACCTATTCCACCTGATATTTCTACATCTGATTTAAGATTTATAACAGGACGGACGCCATAGCCGCCAGGAACCCAGT
>ULNA01023888.1_pt1 | contig 14076 bp, 6 predicted proteins | sample 1951801 | NCBI WGS metagenome assembly ULNA01 (sample SAMEA4835565, study PRJEB28245) | human gut metagenome | biome: gut microbiome; material: fecal sample | place: Denmark | collected 2008
CCATAAGACAAGCAGTTTGATTTTATGCGCTTCGTTTGCCATAATAATTCCCTTATCAGTTATCGGTCAGATTTTTGCTTTTATACTTTAATTGCGATTGTATTTTCCTGCTCCGCAGTCCGTTGTTCAACATAAAGTTTCAAAAGATCCGCCGCCAACGTGTTCCATACGACAAGCATTTTCTTCCGCAATATCATTGCTCGCGCCTATAAGTTTCAGCGCACTCGCAATCGTCTGATGTTTCTGCTCTATGTTCTTAACTTTTTCAATACCGCACTTCGTCAATGTTATTTTCCCTTGATGAAATGTTACATAGCCAAACTCTTCAAGACGTTTCATTGCATTATGAACGCTCACTTTACTATATCCACGTTCATCTGCGACATCAACAGAACGTACCATCCCGTTTTTCTTTTGCAACGCATAAATCGTCGTCAAATACATTTCTTGCGATTCTGTGTTTTCAAGCATTTTCCTTTCCTTATGAATTCATCATTCTCTTCTTGCGTTTCACTACAACTATAATAGTCACAACTACTCCTGCAAGAATAACTACCGCTCCGACCAAAATCAAAGCGTATCCCCACATCGGCATATGAAACGCCACGCCCGGAATACAGACGATAAACGTTCCCGTTTTATCCGTTGCGGTAACAACGTATCTTCCGTATCCGCTCGCGGAAAGTTTTGTCAAACTGCCGTTGTCGTCCATATAGTAAACTTCGGCTTTCGTGCGGTCAAAATAATCGTCCGCGCGGAACAACAGTTCAACTTTACCGCTCAAGGTTATGACTTCGCCGTCTTCACTCAGAAATTCAGCAGAATAAACCTCGAAATTGTCCGCATTCTTTTTCATTGCGGAAGCCGCTTTTTCGTAAATTTCCGAGCCGACCGCAAGTTTTCCCGCGACGATTCCCGCTTTTTCGGGCAAAACGTTATTTGCATCTCTGAATTTAACAATATCGTTTTCGCCCGCCGCGGAACGAATCGTAACAACGTATTCCGAGAACGAATCGTTACCCGATGATGTCTTATATTGCGAGTTAATCGCCTTATAGACCAACTTATACGTTCCGACTTTGCCGAGAACAAGTTTTTCACCCGACACATCGACCGCCTCGTCGCCGTAATACGCCGAGGTCGTGACCGGGCAATCATCGTCGCCCAAGTTTGCCGTCGCTTCGGGAATCGGGAAAACCGTGCCGACTTTCAAAGAATATTCAGCCGCCGCTTTCGTTGAAATAACGGGAACAAATTCCGCAGGCCGTTCGCCTAAATTACGAACGGTATCGGAAGTTTTTTCCGACGAAGATAAATTTAGCGTTGCCGTAAAACTCATCTCACGCGACATCGCGTTGATGTACGCCGAAAACGAAAGTTTGCTTTTCAGATTATTTTCGGAAAGCGTATAGGTATAATACGTCCAACCGTCTTTCTTTTCGCTTGTTTTACCGACTTCCTTTCCGTCAAGGTTCAGGTTCAGATAGCCTATCGCAGAAGAGAACCCGAACGTCATATAATACTTGCCGCCGAGTTTCTCCACGGTAACGGGGTTTGTAAAATTATCCGCACCCATCTTCAAGTCAAGATTTACGGGAACGGTATACGTTCCGTCACCGCCGCTTATCACCTGCTCGCTTGCGGCATAGCTAATTAAAACCGATTGAAACAATCCGCAAAGGATCAATGCAAAGACCGCTACCACGGCAGCAAAGATTTTTTTGAATTTTACCATACTTCATTTCCCTCGCTGCCTGTAAACACCGCGACAAGAACGGTATCTTCCGTGAACTTATAGGTCGATAAGTCGATTACAGTCCTGCTTTCATCGCCTTGAACGAACCAACCCTTAAACGTATAACCCGTTTTTGCAACGACCGTTCTGTTCGACTCAAGACCGTTTCCTTCAATTACGGAATCGTTTCTTATAACAGAAGCGGAATATGTCGCATTGATTGAATATTTTACGATAAGCATTTTTTTGTATACGGCGTTAATCGTAAAATAATCGCTATCATCGGTAACTTCGTTCAGATAAATTTTTCCGTTTTTAACGCCATCGCCCAAGAAACCGCCCGTCCAACCGGCGAGAACAGTTCCGGCAGGCGCATAAACTTTATACACGGACAAATCGATAACATAATATCCGCTTGAAGAATCCCTGAAATAATGTTTTACTCTATCGTCGTTTCCTTCCGATTTTGCGGTAACGGAAATACCTCCGTCCCATATTGCATACAACGTTACGTTCTGCGAATTATACCTGCTTATAAAATTGTCTATGCCGTTTTTAACGACGTCTTTGGACGTTGCGTCCCTGCCGATATATTGCGTCCAACCGAACAGAATATCGTTTCCCGCAAATTCCTTTTCGTTAAGCGCGTTGATGTTGTTGCTCAGATTGTATGTTACCGTCCGCTCTAAAAGCCCGTCGGAAAAAGGATGATCCTTATCCGTAACAAACGTGATCGCAACGTCGCAGTTATCCGATAAAACGTTGACGATCTGCCCGAACGAATAAGACGTTCCGTTTATCGAAAAACCGAAACCGACGTAAAACTCACCCGCCTCGTTAAACTTCAAGGAATATTCGTATTCGCCTTTATTAAGCGTATAAGTCCTGTTTGCGTAAAAACTGTTGTCGGTTTTACCGCCGATTCTGTGTTTAACGCTTACGTACGACTTTGCGATTTCATTGCCGTCGTCGCTGTAAAGGCGCGGAATGTTCATCGTATACAAAGTGTTTGCAAAATACGAATTATATTTCAGCATATCCGTAGTTTTTTCACCGGAAAATCCTACGCCATAAATATAATTACTGTTGAATTTATTTCCAAAATACGAAAATTCAAGCGATACGGTAAACCAGGAATATTTTTCCGTATAGCCTTTTATTTCTTTCATTACGGAATCTATATCGCCGCTTCCGATATCACGAGAAATCGTCGTACTACGATTGTTTTTATCCACCAAAAAGGCAGAAAATCCTGTCAGACTCATACGAGAAGGCGCGTCGTCGCCGATCATCATACTGAAGGATCTCGAAAGTTTTTCGTCGCAGTTATCCTTAGTCAGATATACCGACTCGCTTGCTTTGACGTCTTTTATTTTTCCGTACTCGTCGTATTTAACGTCGCCTTCGTCCATTATTTCACCGTTATCGGACTCGATACGGTACGTTTCCTTTTGCGAAGTAACGTATTTGAACCGAATAAATTCCGTTTCCCCGTACACGTTTACGAGTTCGTAGCACACGTAAGTTTCATACGCGGACGCCGTAAAATCTTTTTTCTGATGCCCGATATACGTCAAAGAATAAACGCCGTTCATATTCGTGAAAATGCCGACGTGAAGCGGATTTATGCACGATTCGTCGTCGTACCAATTATTTCTGAATCGCACGTTTTTCACGCCCGTCCACGAGTAAGTAAGTGCCGGCAACTCCACCGATGCACCTTCTTTATCTATCGTATCGGAAACGTAGGCATTATCTTCTTCCGACCATTTCCAAGCGTGATTTTCGTCGGTTATTCGATAATCCGGATTGCTTTTTTCGACGAGTTCGACGATCGCCGTTTTTGTGATACCGTCGTCATCCGTAAAGGTAAACACTATTGCACAATCGGAAGAAAACGCAAAAGCCTTATTTACCGTGATTTCTTTTGAAAAATCGATTTTATCACCGCTTAAAGCAAACCCTTTGTATCGAACCGTCGAAAAATCGGTGTCTTCGGATACTTTTTCGCGGTAAATATCTTCGAGCCTTAAAACATCGCCCCGATTGACGGTTTTTCCTATCCTTAAATTCGACGATTCACGCATTCCGTTCGCGCCGAACGTCTGCACGGACATGGAATCGTAGTATAATTCTTCTCCGTTCTTTCTGCTTTTTTCGGCGTCATACCCGTATATATTTGTCTGAATATCGAAATGGGCTATCTCATATCTTGCTTCGGATACGTTTTTCGAGTTTGTTTCGTCGGTAGGTCTGAACGTTATTTTACTGTTATACACTCTTCTCGCGGCATACGGTGCGTTTACGTCGGTTGCCGAATACCAGAAGTTGATCATCCTTGTTGACAAACCGTTTTTCAGCGTTTCGTCATAAGTCAAGTTTTTATCGTTAAGATCGGAATAGTTTCCGGGATAAAAACTTCCCGACGTTTCAAAAGAATAACTATCGCCCGAAAGTTCTTTATAATCGACGTTTTCGTCGGATAGTTTTATGATATGGTCGTAATCCATATACAAAATCTGCACGCCCGATCCCATACCGCCTGCAACCTCCATAAAGCCCGAAACGGAATACATAATTCCGAATTCGCGCTTGAAGTTTGTTCCGAGATCGATAACCGAATATACCTTATAGTCGTCCGTATGAAATTCCACCGAATAATCCACGTATTTCTTCGCTTTGTAAGTTTCGGGATAATAATTCGATTCGACTTCTCCGTCAAAGCCCGTCGTGTCAAGCTCGAAACAATACTGATTGGGCATAAAAGACATCATTCTGTAAAACAGATTTTGATAATAAGGTTCTTCGAGTTTTCCGAGCGTAAACTTAACAAGCCCCGCATAAGGCGTAAAAGGCTTAATCAGTTTATATTTCCCGTTTTCCGCTTTCAGATAAGAAAAAACCGAATTGAAGCCGTCACCCATAGACGATTTATTTTCTATCGTCTTATTATAACTTCTTACAAGATAATATCCGTCCTCAAGCGGAACGCTTGTATCGACGTAAGGCGTCTTAAATCCTATCAGCCTTGTTATTCTGAATTCGACGGTATAAGTTGTGGTCGTACCGTATCTTTCTTCATCGGAAAGCCCTTCCGCATTCCAGTTAGTCGTTTCGATATCGAGATATACGGGGTTTGATAAGTCCGTATCCGTTATGCGGATATATATCGTTTTCACCGTATCCGAAAGCGAATTCACGCTTTCTTTTATATAAACGCTTGACGGATTTTTAGTCGCGTTTACCGTTACTTTATAGGAATCGGCAAGCGCGCCGTAAGGCTCCGGATCAATGCAGTCGTATTCGATTTTAAGCAATAAATCGTTATCCGATTTTTCAATGTATGTATTTTCAACCGAAATGTTTTCGGGGAATTTTTTATAACCGCCGAATTCATCCGCGGTCTGCCCTTTTTTTATCGTATCTTCGAGAATTTCGGCTTCAAAATCTATATCGTACGTTCCGCTTACGGTCATATCTTCTTTAAGCCACTTTGCATAAAGCGTTACGTCGCTCATTGTCATAAGTAGCAGATTATCCTGATATTGCGTATGATATTCCTTATCAAAAAACCAGCCGCCGAAAACATAGCCGACTTTCTGCGGCGAAGGTAAAACGGGGATGCTTTTTGCCGTGTACGTCAAATCTTCCAAAGGTTCGTCAAGCCCTTCGGACGAAAAAGAGATTTTATATTCCGTATCGCCGTACGCTTCTTTAATAACGTCCTGCGGCGTCTTTACGTCGGTTTTACCGCAAGCGGAAAATGCGGCGAGACATGCGACGCACAATATAAATATAACAACTTCAGAAAAAAACTTTTTCATTGCACCCTCTATAAAGCGGAATCGTATACGCCCGATTTTGCGGGCGTATACCGTTCCTTTTGTCTCTTACAGGTAAAAATCTTCGTGATCTTGAAGCCTACTCATAAATGTATTTTCGGAGTTCGCTCTGCCGTTGAACCAGCCTTCTTCAAAGAGGGAAGAATCCTGATTCTTGACTTTATCCGCGTCCATCCAGATATCAAATGCGCAGTTATTGTATATGGCATAATGCGTTTCTTCCATATCGGTAAAAGCATTCTTGTGAATCTTTGAGAAGATACCGAAAGAGATATAATTGAAAGCGTTTCCGAGATAGTATACCGAGCCTTCCATCACTTCGTAACGATAAACGTAATGCTGTTTTGCCGCGAAATCCTCACTCCATGCTCCCCATTCGTATGCTTTACCGCGAAGCGAATAACCGATTCCCATATGTCCGCTTGCGTCATTGAATCCGCCCGCTGTCGCCACATAACGAACGTCGTAAATCGTAATCAAATCATCGTTTCCTACGTTGTCTTTCATCGTTTTCGTGTCGGTATTTTTTACATACTGCATAATACCGTAATAATCACCCGACATACTTTCCACGAAGAAATACTCACCGGCTTTCGCAGCTGCCGTCAGCTTTCTCGGATTATCCTCGTTACCTTCCGATTCCGTTGCGGTAAATACAAAGATACCCTTCGTTTTGAACGCATAAGGTTCGATATTCTTCATTTTTGCAAGCGGCAATACGAATTTGATTCCGTTCTTTTTGATGTTTTCATTTACGGTAATCGTTTCTCCGTTTACAACGCATCCCGCATTTTCAAACGCTCTTGTTTTAATCTCTTCAAGCCCGCCGTCCGAAACGATGAATTTCGTAAGGTTAGACGTGTTTGCAAACGCCTTTTCGCCGATACTTACCACCTGAGAACCAACGTAAACTTCCGAAATATAGTTATTGTCTTTGAAAGCATTGTCTGCAATAACGACCTTGTAGGTCTTTAATGCCTCATCGTCAAAACTGATACAAATTCTGTAAACTCCGCCGAGATCGAACGCCGTATCTTTATCGAATCCCGTTACGGTAATCGTTTTTGTCGCATCGTCTTTCGTGTAAGTTACGCCAAGAATATTTCTTGTATAGGTTACTCTGAGATACAGGTTGTGATCCAGCGTACCGGGGGTGTAAGGCTTGCCGAGTTCGGTAATTTCATAAGAATAGCTTCCGTCGTTGATTCCGATAGCGTTAAGAATTTCATCAATCGTTAAAGTTCCTGCCGACTTTTTACCCGTTATGGAATAAGTCCTCTTCGTCGAGGAATCTCTTGTATCCTCACCCACTATGTGAATGATAACTGCTTTTCTTTTCTTAACCGCGCCTATGCAAACAACCTTTTCGAGAGTAGTTCCGTCGCTTTCGGTAAGTTCGGTATACGGCGTTTTGCCCTGCGTGAAAGCATATTCGCTGATTCCTTCCGGCATAGAAGCGACGTTCAGATAAACGTATCCGAAATCGTTCGACGTAAGCCCGCTGAACACGGAATAAGAATCGATCGCCGATTTTTCGTCGGGGGCTTGTACTCTCTGCATATCGGTAAGCATAGAACCCGTATAATACGAAAGTTCGTACGTTGCGTTGTTTTCGTCCGATGTATAAGAAATTTTCTTAAACGTGGACGGAAGAGAAATATATTTAACGGTCAAACCTTTAAATGCTCCGACGGATACGGCTTCAGCGCCTTCCGCAACGGTGAGGGTTTCATTGGCAACTTTATCCTGATAAGTACAAACAAGCGTTTTATAAGTTACGCCGCCGACAGTACGGTTTCTAAAAAGTTCGCCTTCCTCGTAATAATATTCGCTACCTTCCGCAAATTTGAGATTGGACGGAACGGTTACGAGCGTATTAACGCTAGCGGGAATGTTTACGGTAAACGGGAACGCGCTCACTCCTCTGTAATAACCGACCATTCCTTCCATATAATCGCCCCAAAGCGAATCGATAATGATCTCAAGCCCTTCGGGAAGTTCGAGAGATTTAAGATTTCTCATATTCCAGAACGACTTTTCAAGCACTTTAAGGCTCGCGGGCAATTTGACGGTTTCGAGTTTCGTGCAAGCCTGAAATCTGTTGATATATTGAATGCCGTCTGCAAAATACGCATAGACCGCAGAATCGCACTGATCGACGGTTGCCGTATACATTCCCGCCGAAACGGAGAAGTCCGCCGTAACCACGTTGCAATCTTTAACGCCGTCAATCGTTACGTTTTTGGACAGGAAAGAAATTGCAGGAAATCTCTTGATATTCTGAAACTCTTCCGAATTGCTCGACTTATAATCGAAACCGACGACCGCATAATCGTTTGCCGTACCTTCAATCTTCTGATATGCAAGATAGGGTGATTTCCACATAACCTTGATAGCCGTATTTTTCGTAATTACAAGCGAGGAAAAGTCAACGGCGTTTCCGTTCTCGTCCACATAAGACAAATCTTCTTTATCCATATAATAAGGAACGAAATCTTCATATTCCTTATCGGGGGCTTTCATAGTCGAATTGATTCCGACCTGAACGCTCTTTAAGGTTTCATAACCGTTATCGAACGTAACCGTAGCGCAGTAGCGAGCGTAAAGGTTGTCCGCATCCTGCGTGTTGTACTTCGTTCCGTAAGCGGCATCGATATACCAACCGTCGAACGTAAGGTTTTTGCTTGTCGCGTCCTCCGTGTATTCTGTTGTCTTTCCCGCAAGTTCTTCGAGCTTTATATCGGTAGCGGCTTCACCGTTAACGGAAATGCCGACGTGAACAGGCGCAAAATACGCGTATACCGTAAGATTTTCTTTCACTTCGGTATCTTTGGTAAATTCTGAACCCTCGTCGAAGGTCGAAGTTGTATACCAACCGCGGAATTCATAAAATTCCTTTTCCGGATCGGCAGGCATAGTCACCTTACCGTTCACCACGTCCACCGTTTGCGTTTTGCCTTCAACGGTAAACGTAACCGACAGATCCTTGCTTCCGCACGCTGTAAACGCGCAGACACCGACAAGAAGCATCACAAGACACATAATAGCACCGATGACGTTCTTTCTGAATTTTGTCATTTTGAATGACCTCCTAAAAAAATTTTTGTATTGTATGTTCACTCGCTTTCGCGGGAAAAACATCTGATTAAATATCGTATCTCGCCAAAATCTCCGACGGAGACTGTGTGAGAACGAACAAATACGGAATAAGCGATATGCAAGTCATTGCCGCTGCGCCTACGGCAAAACTTGCCGCCGCAAGACCTATAAAGCCCGCGAACGCTACGTTCATAATCGCGTATCTTACCGCAACGAGCGCAACCGTGATCGCCGAGAACACAAAGAAACTAAAAACGTTATGAACGACCGCCGTGACGCACTCTTTGAACAAAAGATTGCCTTTGTTGACGCCGATTGCACGGTAAATTCCGTACTCTTTACTGTTTTTGATACTTGCCGACTTCTCTATGAAGAAATAGATGATGAGAAGCAGGACGATCACGAGAAGATAGAGATACAACCCGCTTGCCGCGTCTTGTTTTTCTTCTTCGTTTTCCTGTTCATACGCCGCGCCGACGTTTACTGCCGTTACGCCCAAATCCCTTAAATCGGATTTCAGCGAAGCAAGTTGCTCCGGACTTTCCGTAGTTATCTCGAAATAATACTGTGAACCCGTAGACGAAAGCGCGTCGAGGTTTGGCGATATGTAAACGAAAATATTATGAAGAACGTTTTTGTTGACGTAAACCCGAATGTCTGTGTCCATGACATCGCGCGTGATTTCGAACTGCTCAACATAAACTTTACTGCCCGTTACCTGTATTGCGTAAGGCGTATTTTTCAAACGGGAGTTCGTTTTGTTGACTTCAAAGTCTGCCTGCGTGGTATCGGTCATCATTTTGTAGAGCGAATTTCTGTTGATTTCCACTCTGACTTTATCGTTTGCGATCTCGCCGTCGTACAGCAGAATCTCCGCCGTAAACGAAGCCGAACCGTAAGTATCTTTGAAGAAGATCTCTTCCCCGTCCGAGAAACCGATTTTGTTATACACGCCGAGGAAATTGACGTAATCTTCTTTGTTCAGATAAATGATTTTATCGTCGCCGCCCGTGATACCTGTAATCGGATATTCGCCGTCAAAGGTCATCAGCGTGATTGCTTTATCCGTATTCAATTCTTTCATACGGAATTCTCTTTTGAGTTCTTCCGCCATTTTGCGGGAAACAATCGCTTCTCCTTTTTGGGGAAGTCTGCCGTATTCTACGGCAATTTCATCGCCTTCTTCGATTGCCTTCGGCGTATATTTGACTTCTATACCCGAAAGACTCGCAAGCCCGCCGTATGAGAAACTTCCCGTTCTCATTTCCGTATCGAAGAAATCAATACTCTTGTAGTGGCTTTCGTCCGTTTTCCTGAGTACCGAATAAGAGTTCAGATTTGTATAAACGGTATTTTTTCCGAGCGTTTTGTTTTCGGTAACCGCCGAAAGCGCCTCGAACGCCGAGAACGAGAAAAACGTCATTACCACGGCAAGCGCGAGAATAAATATTTGCTTGAATACGTTGCCGACCGAATACGCTTTTTCGCCGCCCGCGTTATTACGCTTGAAAATTGTCTTTGAGGTAAACAGTCTGCCATTTCGCTTCGCCGTACTTTTGGTAAAGGTGGTCAGAACGCTGTGCGTTTCGTTCCCCTCTTTTATGTTGTCGTAAGTTGCGGGCGCAAGGTCGGTTTCTTCTATTTCGCCGTCCTCTACAAGCTCGCCGTCCACGATTTTTATATGGCTGTCGGCATACTTTTTGATAAGCGAAACCTCGTGCGTTACGATAACCACAAGTTGAGTTTTGGATATTTCCTTTAATATATCCATGACCTTCATCGTGTTTTCCGCGTCAAGATTGCCCGTCGGTTCGTCGGCAAGGATAACGTCGCTGCCTTTTACGATTGCACGGGCGATTGCGACTCTTTGTTGCTGTCCGCCCGAAAGCGCGTCGCCGAGTTTGTTTTTGAAACGCTCCATATCGACGAGCTTCAACGCTTCTTCGGTGCGACGGGCGATTTCCTTTTCGTCCTTGAACCCCGCGATAATCATCTGATTTCTGAGGATTTCCGCTATCGTGTAGCCTTTTTCAAGATAGTAGTTCTGGAAAATGAAGCCGATTTTTGCGTTTCTGATCTTATCGGTTTTACCGCTCGTACATTCGCCGTCGATATAAACCTTACCGCTATCGGCTTTTTCAAGTCCGCCGATAATATTGAGAAGGGTTGTTTTACCGCTTCCCGATTTACCGAAAATGCACGTCAAGCCTTTTTCGGGAAGTTCGAACGAAACGCCTTTTAAAACCTTGTTTGCGTTGCGGGAGTGTCGGTTAAACGTTTTTACGATGTTTTCTACTTTGATTTTTGACATATCAACCTTTCGACCCCCTTCTCAAAGATTTTCTGATACTCTGCCCCGCTATCGCACGGTTGAAGCCGAACGCTACGAACTCGACGATTAAGAGCAGCATGATTTCTATAAAGAAGTAATTGCCCGCCGAAATAAATGCGATTCCGCCTCCCGGTATCACCGCCGCGATTAAACTTACGAGCGGCAAAAATACGATTGTCGGCAGGAATATGAGCGCCATCTGAATATAAAGCGAACGCGACGAAATTTTGCTTGAAATACCGAGCGTTCTGTAAACCGCGAAGTCGGTTTGAAAAACCTTTACGCTTCTTCCGAAAATCACAGATATGAGAGCGGCAAACAAAAGGCAAACCGCAATCAGCGCGATATAGTAGATTACGTTCATCGCGTAAACGTCGCCCGCGCTTTGGACGTATACTTTGCTCGTGGAAAGCATACCCATCATGCCGTCCGGGAATTTTCCGAGCGCGTTTTCTGCCGCCTGATCGTCGGCATAATACAGCGCCGATTGGCTTGCATCTGTTTGTTCGGTTTCGAAAATCGCGGCGTAGTCGTCGGGATTCATTTTAACGATCAGTTTTCCGCTTCTCGTTTCGTCTTTTTCACCGTCGGTCGCAACTTCGTAAGACCGATTTGATTTTACCGAGAAAACCGCAGAATATTTCGTTGCCTGATAGGTATTGGGATTTACAAGGTTTATTTTTCCGCTTTCAACCGCTTCGTCCTTTTCAAAGGCATTAACCGTAACGACTGTTTCGCCGAGTTTCATCGTCGTATTGATCGCCTTGATTTTGACTCCGTTTTCTTCCGCATCCGCGTGGGATAAGTAAAGAAGAACGTTGCCGGAAGAAAGCGTCGTTTTAACGCTTACACTCTCTATTCCCGCATTTGCGTTTACAAACGTTTCGACGATTGCGTTTTTATCTTTTTCCGCAGATTTCGGCAGCACCAAAACCGCTTCGCTTCTCTTTAAGTTATATTGATAAGGCGCATACAGACAAGTGACGCTGTAAGCCGAAAGCATACCGCTTCTCTTGGGAACGTTTACCGTAAATTCGGAAAATTCCTTATCCAAAAGATAGAAGCCTGCGTTTGTTTTCCCTGCCGCTTCGTCAAGATCGTCGTTTGTAAGGTTTCCCTTTTCGCTCGAAACGATTACCTTTCCGTTCACGCCCACGGTATCGAGCGAATTCGTAACGGGTTTAATGAGCGATACTCCGAATACCGACAACACAACAAACAGCGTTACCGCGCATACAAGCAAAGCAAAACTCATCATCGCCGTGAATTTCGGTCTGCTTTTGTAATTCAGAACACCGATATGTAAGATATCTTTAATATTTTTCTTTCTGCTTTGCTTAACTTCGGGGATTTCAACGTTTTTCGTTTCCGTCGGCTTTTCGATTACTTTATCTTCTTTGACAGAGCCGTCGAAAATGGTAATTCTTCTCGTTGCGTATTCTACGAAAAATTCGGGATTGTGCGTAACCACGATGACGAGTTTGTCTTTGGAAACGTCTTTTAATAGTTTTGCGATTTCTCTCGAAGATTTAACGTCCAAATTCCCCGTAGGCTCGTCCGCCAAAATAATCGGTGCGTCTTTTGCCAAAGCACGAGCTATGACCGTACGCTGTTTTTCGCCGCCCGAAAGTTTACTGCCGCGTTGGTTGATTTGCTTGATAAGCCCAACCTTTTCGATGAGTTCTCTTGCCTTTTCGCGGCGAGTTTTTTTATCGTCAAAACGAAGCAACGCAAGCTCGACGTTTTCAAGCACCGTAAGGTTTTCTATAATGTTGAAATCCTGAAAGACGGTTGCAATATACTTTTCGCGGTATTTTTCCCATTCCGTCGCGCCGTAATGCGACGTTTCCTCGCCGTTTATATACAGCTCGCCCTCTTCGTAACTGTCGTTCGCGCCGATGACGTTCAGAAGCGTAGATTTACCACTTCCGCTCTCGCCCTCGATCGTTACGAATTCGTTATAGTCGAAATCAAGGTTGATTCCGCGTATACCGATCGTCAGAATATCGTTGCTGTCATATATTTTTCCTATGTTTTTAAGTCGTAACAGCAATGTTTTTGCTCCTTGTTTAATGCCTCTTTATTTGGTTAGCCAAGGCTAACTAAATTCCATTTTATAACCGCTCTTTCGAGCGGTTGTGTACAATTAGGTATTGTTTGCTGTATTCGTCAGAATACAGCAAACGGCGTACGCCTTTTGCCTCGCTTGGATTCAATTTCTTTACTCGTTATGTCGCTTTTCCCAAGTGCGCCATTATTATAGCATATATTCCATTTTAAGTCAATAGAACAACGCTGAAATCAAGAAAATTAGCGTAGGCTAAAATTTTTAATTAACTCCGATTTGAATGAAAAACTCATCGACAAGCTCTTTTCCGCCGGTTTTATAGGTCTTTCCGTTCTTTATCCACACGGATTTATCGCATAAAGCGGCGGCGCAACGCTTGTCGTGCGTAACGGTTATCATCGTGTTATGCGCTTCTTCGTGAAGTTTATTAAGAACTTCAACCATTTCGCATAAGCCTTTGTAGTCCTGTCCCACCGTCGGCTCATCCAATATGAGAACTTCGGGATCTGTTGCTACTACCGCCGCGATGGAAACTCTTCTTTTTTGTCCTTCCGACAGCGACTGCGGATGACGGGCGTATAAATGCTTTATCCCGAATTTTTCGGCTATTTCGTCGGCATATTCGTCCGACTTCGCGCCAAATTTGATCTCCTTTTCGACCGTCTGCATAAAAAGTTGATAGTCGGGGTTCTGATAAACCACGCCCACCTTTTTATACCACTTTTTGCTCTGTTTACTCTTTTGTCCGAATTTGTCGTCTATATTCTGCAAAATCACGCCGCGAGTAGGCTTTTCAAGACGGGAAATAAGTCTTAAAAGGGTTGTTTTGCCGCAACCGTTTTCGCCGAGTAAAACCGTTCGTGAGCCTTTTAATATATCGAAAGTAACTCCGTTCAATATGTCTCGCTCTTTCACCGCAAACGCTACGTCCGCAAGCGAAAACGCGGGTAACGTGCCGCTGAAAGTCGAACAGGTATCTTCTATTTCGGTTGACTGCTCT
>ULNA01031802.1_pt1 | contig 14036 bp, 10 predicted proteins | sample 1951801 | NCBI WGS metagenome assembly ULNA01 (sample SAMEA4835565, study PRJEB28245) | human gut metagenome | biome: gut microbiome; material: fecal sample | place: Denmark | collected 2008
CAACAGCAGGTGCATTTGGCAGTTTCCTATTCGGAGCTGGTGGCTCGTATCAATTCGGCTCCAATCAAAAAAAGCCAGTCTTTCCGACTGGACGATTTGATTACCACCAAGGAGCGGGAGCTGGCAAAAGTCACCCGATACAAACAGTCTATTTATCAAGACTGGAAAGACGGTGAAATTACCCAGCAGGAATACCGCACCATGAAAGCCGACTATGAGCAGCAGTCCCAGCGGCTTTCCGATATTCTGGCACGGCTGACCGCTGAACGGGCTGAACTGGCAAATGGCGTTGATCAGGAACACCCGCCGCTGGTGGCCTTTATGAAGTTTGAGAACATCGATGGGCTGTCCCGCGAAATCCTTATTGAGTTGATCGACCACATCAAGGTTTATGAAAACGGCAATATTAGCGTTCGCTTCAAGTTTGCCGATGAACTTCGCAAGATTGCCGAATACATTGAAATCAACACCACAACCGATCCCGCCGTAGCGGGCTGAGCCCGCTACACACCCTTTCGACAGTGTGTTTTCCTAATAGGAAACATTCATACTATCAGAGAAGTAAAAGAAATATCGATTGATGAGATAAATAAAAGTACTACGAAAAGGTAAATTGTTTTTTGGGGTAATATTTGCAAAGATGGTTATATTCCCTTGAAGAGGAAAATAATCCCACATAAAAAATGCAAAAAATGGCGGCTGAGAAATTCTCGGTCGCCATTTTACGAACTCGCTGTTTACGCTGTTTTGATTTAATATTCCTGAAATTCCCCAAGAGTATTTAACATTAACCAGTACTTTCCATTTTTGTTTCCTTTGCTTTCATAAGCATACTTTGCTTTAGCATAGTCTGTTACTTTTTTACATCTATCATTATTACTATTAAAGCCATATGATGTATTTTCTATTTCTTCTTCACTTAATAAGAAGACTTTATCTGTTATATTTGAAATATCTTTTAGTGTCGTATTTTCTATTAATTCTTTTTGTTTATCAGTAAATGCTTTGTTATAGAAATCACTGTTTAGCCAACTTCTTATGCTTGATGCAGCATAATAATTAGAATTATCATCAAATATATGAGCATCTAAGATCAACTCACTAAATATAAATACTTTACCATTTTTATCCTCTAATATTTTCCATTTTATTGGTTCAACTTTAAAATAATACTCCTTATTTCTTATTATTGTTTCGCCATTAGAAAATGTATAATCACTATCATATAGATTTACTTTCAGTAATGCATATTTTTCGCAATCACTACCTGTATAGTAACCATATTCGTCTTTTTCATTACTTATGATATTTACACTTGCATCTTTAACTGTTTGAGGATATGATCCAAAGTATAAAAATCCATCATTTATATAATATTCAACTTGTTTTCCGCACATGTTACATACATAATTTAAAAAATTATGTTCTTTTGTTGGAATTTCAATAGTAAAACTAAGTTTATTTCCGTACCTTTTATATGTATATGTTTTAGTTCCATTTTCTTCACATGTAGGTTCTTTAGTTATTTTTCCCTTATAGTTTTCATCAGATAATGGCTCTATTGTTCTTTCTTCTATCTTTTTTCCAAACAAATACCTTTCGATAATTCCCTCTTCTGTTTCAGTTGGTTCGGTTATTACTTTTATTTCTCCTCCACTATTTAAGAAAATGATTGAACTTATTCCAACTATTAAAAATACAAGTAAACAAATTGCTATTTTTATTTTACGCTTTATGTTTATATTTCTAACCCAAATTTTCTCGCAATCATAATATTTTCTGTAGAGTTCTTTATTATTATTTTGATTAGCACTTGTTAAAAGGAGCTCATATTCATTTGACTTTGCAAAACTTGTTTTAGACTTAGCTAGTTTTTTTACGTCCTCACATTTATACTTACAAAGTAGTAAACCTTCGTAACCTAACTCTTGATTTGTATCTGTACTTTCAATAAAATAATTATAGAACTTTATTGCTTCATCATAGTGTTTTTCTTCTTTTAAATTCTTAGCTATCTTAAATGATAAATTACTTTTTAACTCATTATCATTTTTTATTCTTTTAATTATATTATCTAAGGCATTAGTTTTACCTTCAATATAATCAAGATTAATAATTTCATTATATAATTTTCTAACACATTTATTTGGTATTTTCTCACAAGCTATAACTTTATCAATTAATTTATATGCCTCATAATCAAGTGCTTCTATTATATTTTTATCACCTATATATGTGCAAAATAAAGTGTATAAAGAATCATCATTGTTTTCATCAGCATTTAATGTTTCTAAAGCTAATGCTTTTGCTTCCTCAAAATGTTTCTTTTGAAGTAAACTTTTTTGCATTTTCACTTTGTATAAAACTTGAGACTCATTATCTAATAATTTGATTACTTTATTAAAGATTATAATACTACTATTCTTAATAGAATAATCAATTAATTTTTCTCTTTCAAAGTTAGTATTATCATAATTATATTTGACTAAGAAGTCTAAAATTAAAATACAACTTTCTTCATTTGTTTCATCAATATTTTTAAACAATGCCAAACTTATTGGATGTATTATTTCTTTTATAGCAATATCTTTATCACATAATTCAATCACTTTATCAAGGCTATCAATGTTACTTGATACTAATTCTATATCGTTTAAAAACAACTCTTTAGAACTACACTTGTTTTGAGCTAGAATCAATCCAAACAAAGCTTCATATGAATTTTTGTCAGTTTCTAATATTCTTTCAAATATATTTATTGCTTTTTTATAGTTTTTTGAGGCAAGACGGCTATACGCTTCTTCTAACAGATTATTATAACTATTTTCCATATAATTCTCCATATTACAAATTATTTATGTTTATTATACTATTATGTATGTATATTGTCAAATAAACATACGTGTTGTCAATGACAAAAAGAAAAGTGCTTTGAGAGATAATCCCAAAGCATTTTTTATAAAACTGTTTTTCCCTATTTGTTTTTTAATAAACTTTCTAATTCATCAACTAATTCTTTCATTCTATTTGTAACTGCTTTAAATGTTTCTTCTTTTGTGAAATCAACTCCCGCATCTAAAGCTTCTTCTACAGGATATTTAGTTCCACCAGCTTTTAATAGACCTATATATTTTTCAAATGCATTTTCTTTACCATTCTTTACATCATCATAGATTTTAAATGATGCAGAGAAACTTGTTGCATATTGATAAACATAGAATGGTGTATAGAATAAGTGAGGTATATATGCCCATACATACTTTTTCACATTTTCTTTTTCTATGTCTAATCCATAATATTTTTCATATAAATCTATCATTATATCACTTAAAACTTTGTGATTGATTGGTTGTCCATTTTCTGCTAATCTTGATACAGTTAATTCATAATCAGCAAATAATGTTTGACGGTAGAATGTTGCCATAATATTGTCGATTGCTTTTTGTAATAATGATATTTTATCATCATTTGTTAAGTTACCTGTTGACATTAAATAATCAAGTAAATTATGTTCATTAAATGTCGATGCTATTTCAGCAACAAATATTGTATATGATTGTAATGTTACTGGATTTTGCATTGAATATAATGAATGAATAGAATGTCCTGCTTCATGAGCAACAGTGAATACATCATCTAGTGTATTAGAATAGTTCAAAAGAATAAATGGACGGATATTTGCTTGACTAGAAGAATATGCTCCTGTACGTTTACCTTCTTTTTCGTAGACGTCGACAAATCCTTCTTCTAAGGCCATATGAGCTTTTTCTTGGAAATCTTTAGGGAATTTTTCTAATGATTTAAAGAATATTTCTTTAGCTTCTTCGTAAGTGTATTTAGTTGTTGAAGAGGCTAAACTTAAAAATCTATCATATGTATGGTATTCTTCTAATCCTAAATATTCTTTTCTTAGTTTTAAATATTTTTTAACAGCTTCTGTTTCTGTTCTAGCAACTTTTACTAATGTTTCATATACCTTTGTTGGAATATTATTATTGTACAAGTAAGACTCTAGAATACTACTATAACCTTTTGCTTCTTTTATAGCTTTGTTTGCTTCCATTATATTAGCATAGATTGATGCAAATGTATTTTTGTGTTCATCATACTTACTATATAGTGTTTCAAAGATTAGTTTTCTGTCTTGACTATTTTTGCTATCAGCAACTAAAACACTCCAATTGCCTTGTGTAACGACTTCTTTCTCACCATTTGATAATGTTACTTCTTTGTTTACACCATCACTAACGGCAAGACTTGAATATAAGTCACGTCCATTTTCCATTGATGGCAAACAAAGAGAAAGAATTCTTTCTTCTTTTTCTGATAATATATATTTTTCTTTACGGAATATTTTCTCAAAACTAAAACGCAATTCTTCAAGATTCTTATTGTTATCTAAATATTTAAATACTTTATCTTTACCGATGCTTAGTATTTCAGGCTCTTCAAAAGATGTATCTTGACTAAGTTTAAACAATAGTTGTTGACAAGAATTTAAATCACTAAGGGCATCAATATCTTTTTTGTTTAAATCAGATTTTAAGGCTGCATATTCATACACTTTACCTAGTTTTTCTTCTAATTCTATTTGCATTGAATAATATTCTATGAACATTTTTTCATCAGCTAATTTACCTTGGTAATTTTTAAACTTATCACAAAGATTTTTAACACTTTCAAAATCTTTTAGAAATTCTTCATGAGATTTATATAAATATTCTAAATTCCAATTCATAATTTAACTCCTTTGCTAAGCTCAACAATAACTCTTTCTATTGGTAGTCCCATAACATTATAGTAACTTCCTTCCTTTATCGTAACATATTTACCGAAAAGACCTTGGATACCATAAGCACCAGCTTTATCGTAAGGTTCACTTGTATTTATGTAATCCTCTATTTCTGCTAAAGATAGTTCTTTAACGCTTACAGTTGTTGTTTCATAAAACAATTTATAGTTATCTTTAACACCTAAATATACGCCAGTAATTACATGATGATCACGTCCTTGTAACATATTAATCATTTCATAAGCTTCCTTTTTGTTTTTTGGCTTTCCTAAAATGACATTATCAATTGTTACAATTGTATCAGCACATAAAACTAATTCACTAGGGAAATCACATGATATTGATTTCCCCTTTTTTTCAGCTGTTTTCATTGCGCATTTTATTGGATCACTTTCATTAACATCTTCATTTATATCTTTCATATATACTTTAAAAGGTATATTATATAAATCTAATATCTCTTTTCTTCTTGGAGATTTTGATCCTAAAATAAGCATATTATTTTAGCCTTTCTTTTATAGTATTATCTATTTTTTCAATTTCTTCTGGAGTTGGAAACTTATTATTATATATTTCAAAAGCCCAACATATTGCACCCACACAAGGAGGCAAGTTTAAAACTTTTACATTACATTCTTTTTTTGTATATTTATTTATTAATATTTTAAACTCATTAACAAGTGTCGGATTGCTTCCTTTTGCCCAAACACTACCAGCTAAAACTACCAAAGGATTATCTCCTAAATCTAGGTTAACAACACAACCTCCAGCACTACGAGCAAGATTATTTGCCATTTCCTTAAGCATATCAATACAAACCTCATCACCTTGATTTGCGCATTCAAAAACAGCTTTGCATAATCTTTCAAGATTAACTTTTCTATTCATTAGTCTTTCACTGATTGCTTCCATCAAATAGTATTTATCAGTAACTTCTAATTCATCCATTACAATATCATCAATTAATGATTTTTTTCCAAATCGGTACATCGAATCAAATGTTTGCCTAATTGCTCTTCTAGCAAGCCAACTGCCACCAGCCTCATCGCCAACAATAGCACCAATGCCACCAACTTGCAAATAACTTCCATCAATGCCAATTCCTCCACTTGATGTCCCTGTTCCACAAATAGAACAAACTCCATATGGGCTTATGGCTTTAATTCCTAGAAAAGAATCATTAACAACTTTATAATTTTTGAATCCTAAAGCTTCAATTTTTTCTTCAATACGTTTTTTTTGATATGGTGTATCAACTCCAGCTAGCCCAAAAACACTAGCTTTAATGTCACTAACTGCTATTTTGTTTTTTTCTAAAAACGAATCAAAAACACTTTTCAAAACACGATAAGTACCATCGAAACTATCACTTAATCCCTCGTGACTGCATGTTCCACCACGATAATGATCTACAAAGTTTCCTTCGCTATCAAACAAAAAATAATCAGTCTTAGTATTACCGCCATCTACACCTAATATGTAATCTTTCATATTATTTGTTTTCCTTAAAGAATTCTGGTAAATGTAATTTATGAGCTTCTTTTAATTCATCAAAACAAGGTTTTGCTTTATGATAATCAAATACTAATGGATTAATCATGAGAGCTCTCATAGCCTCATCTTCATCACCTGTTAATGCTGCTTTAACTGCATGTTTTTCATAAGCTTTCATCATTTTCATTATTTCTTTTATATGTTCATTATGGCAATTTGTCTTTATTGGTTCAGCACCATCCTTGCCAATAATTGCACATACTTCAACAGCATCATTATCATCCATAAAAGGTATAGCACCCTTATTCAAAACATTTACTACTTGAACATCACGTTTATCATTGTAGATAGAATCAACTAGATTAATTGCTACCTCAGAATAACGTGCTCCTCCACGTTTACTTAATAATTCTGGTTTTGTGTGTAGTTCACTATTTGAATATATCTCAAGTAATTGTTCTTCAATTTCCATACAAATTTCTCCACGGCACTTTTCAGCATTCATAGCTTTTTCTAATTTGCCATCTTTGAAATAGTAATACTCTAAATAACATGTTGGAATTGCACCAACTGTTTTAATCAATTCATGACTAAAACCACTTGCTGGGATGTTTTGCATTACAGCACCATTTAATCCTTCATCAATAGCTTTTTGTAAGTAGTCAGTGCCATTATCACGAATTCCTGTTACCCAAGCTAAATGATTTAAACCTAAATATTCGATATAAGCATTAGGTAAGTTCATCGCTTTTCTAATACTATCCATTGTATTGATAGGAACATTGCATAGTCCCATCATTTTTATTTTGCTATTGTTTAAAACTGCTTCAGCAATCATTCCTGAAGGATTACTAAAGTTTATAAGCCATGCATCAGGGCATAGTTTTTCCATATGATGAACTATATTCATAATTTCTGGTATAGTTCTCATGCCTTTAAAGAATCCACCAATTCCATTTGTTTCTTGGCCAATTAGACCATATTTAAGAGGAATCTTTTCATCTAAAACTCTTGCTGGAAGTTTGCCAACTCTTATTTGTGCTAAAACAAAATCAGCATTTTCTAAGGCAGCATCTAAATCTTTTGTTAAGACAACTTCACAATCAAGTTTTTCGGCTTCAATCATTCTTTTGCAAAGTCCACCAACTATGTTTAATTTTCTATCCTCAATATCCATCAAATATAAATGCTTTAATGGTAAAGATTCGCGTTTATTTATAATTCCTTCAATTAGTTCTGGTGTATATGTACTTCCAGCACCAATAATACATATTTTAAGTTCTTTACTCATAATTTCACCTCTATAATTATTTTATGATTTAATTATATCACTTTTATAACTTTATTAAAATAGTTTTTTACTTTATTATGAAAAAAGAGAAGCAAAACTACTTCTCTTCATTTACGTTTGTTATTTCAAGTACTTCATACATTTTCTCTGCATCATCTTTCTTAGATGAGTTAATCAAATCAAGTACTTTAATTTTCATATGACTTTTATAGTAATGGATTTCAATAATATCACCAATATTTACAGGAGAACTTGGTTTTGCAAGTTTACCATTAATTAGTATCTTTTCACCTAAACTTGCTTCTTTCGCAACTGTTCTTCTTTTTATTAGTCTTGATACTTTTAAGAATTTATCAATTCTCATTATTTATCTCCATCATTTTTGTCATCATTTTTCTTCTCAGTATCATTATCTTTCTTTAGATCTTCTAATTGTTTTTCATACATTTTTTGAAGTTCTTTTTCTTTGTCGTCAATTACTTTTTTAGCTTCTTCTTTAGCTTTTTTCTTTTCCCACCATTCTAGTTTTCCAGTTGAAACGATTTCTTGAATATCTTCTTTAGTAAGTGTTTCAATTTCTACTAGATGTTGTGATAAATTAATTAGTAATTCTTTGTTTTCTTGAAGAACTTCTTTAGCTTTCTTATAGCATTCTTCAATGATATTTCTAACTTCATTGTCTATTTCTAAAGCAACTTGATCTGAAAAGTTCTTTTCACTCATGTAATCTCTTCCTAAGAATACTGAATGTCCAGCATCTTCATATTGAACAGGTCCTAATTTACTCATACCATATTGAGCAACCATTGCTCTAGCAATCTTAGTAGCTCTTCTGATATCATCATAAGCACCATTAGTTATATCATTTGCCATTAGTTCTTCGGCAGCACGTCCGCCTAGTAAACCTGTGATTTTGTCAATCAATCCATTTCTAGTTTCTAAGAATGTTTCATCATCAGGAGTCATTAAGTTATATCCACCAGTTTCTCCACGAGGAACAATTGTTACCTTTTGAACTGTATTAGCGTTTTTAAGCATAATTCCAATAACTGCATGTCCAGATTCATGATATGCAACTACTTGTTTTTCATAATCTGTGTACTTACGACTCTTCTTAGCTGGTCCCATCATAACACGGTCAATAGCTTCATCGATATCATAGATTTTTATCTCACGTCTGTTTTCACGAGCAGCAAGTAAAGCGGCTTCATTAAGAAGATTTTCCAAATCAGCACCACTGAAACCAGGAGTACGACGAGCAATATCATCTAAATTAATTTTTGGTGATAACTTTTTGTTTCGTGCGTGAACTTTTAAAATGGCTACACGGCCTTTCACATCAGGATTACTGATATGAATTGTTCTATCAAAACGGCCAGGTCTTAGTAATGCAGGATCAAGAATATCGACACGGTTTGTTGCTGCCATAACGATAACTCCAGAATTTTCTTGGAAACCATCCATCTCAACAAGTAATTGGTTTAAAGTTTGTTCACGTTCATCATGTCCTCCACCTAAACCAGCACCTCTTTGACGACCAACTGCATCTATTTCATCAATGAAAACAATACAAGGAGCATTTTGTTTTGCAGTCTTGAACATATCACGAACACGGCTAGCTCCAACACCAACAAACATCTCCACAAAGTCAGATCCAGAAATAGAGAAGAATGGAACTTTAGCTTCACCAGCACATGCCTTAGCAAGTAATGTTTTACCAGTTCCTGGAGGGCCTACTAATAAAACACCCTTTGGAATTCTTGCACCAATTTCTTGGTACTTCTTAGGATTCTTTAAGAAATCTATTATCTCTACAAGTTCTTCTTTTTCTTCATCGCAACCAGCAACATCATCAAATGTTTTCTTTGTATCACGACTTCTTGTAGCTCTACTTCTTGCAAAGTCAAACGCTTTATTATTTGATGACCCAGCATTTTTGATTAAAAAGATTACTAAACCAACAAATATTGCTACAGGAACGACAACTAATAAAATGTCAATTACGTTAACTGAAGTCTTGGGATAAAATCCCTTATTGTTTGGTATCTTTTTATAATATAATCCACCTTCTTTAACGAATTCATCTTCGTATAAATCTTGAGGAACTAAAACATAATATTTAGATTTCTCACCATCTGGTGTTACATATTCACCTACAATTTCATAAAAATCATTAACACCACCATATGGTGTTGCCACTGCACTTAAAACCTTATCATTTTTTACATAATCAGTAAAAATATCTAGTGTAAGTTGATCTCTTTTATTAACAACTTTACTTACAAAAAGCCAAATACCAATTATTAGTAACAAACTAATAACCAGCATTCCTATATAAGGCTTTTTTATTTTTTGATTATTGTTATTGTTTTGCATAATTAATCAATAAAATCCTTTCCTTAATTTTTATATCAAAGCTATTTTTCGTATACTGATTTCTTTAGCACTCCTACATAATCTAAATTACGATATAGCTGATTATAATCAAGTCCAAATCCGACAACAAATTTTGGTTCTATAACAGCACCAATGTATTTAGCACTTTGACATTCAACAGTTCTACCAGCTGGTTTATCTAAAAGAGCAGCAATTTCAATTGAAGCAGCTTTTCTATTTTCTAATAGATTTCTTACTTCACGAATTGTTAATCCTGTATCAATTATATCCTCAATAAGAATTATATGTCTTCCTTCTACATGCGTGCTTAAATCTTTTAATACTGTAACAACGCCTGAAGAACGTGTACCTTGGTAACTTTCTACGTACATAAAATCAATTTCCATATCACAATGAATATGTTTAATTAATTCTGCCAAAAAAGGAATTGATCCTTTTAGTAGTCCAACAAGAATAGGGGTTTTTCCTTCATAATCTTTGGTAATTTGTTGACCTATTCTTTCACAAATGTCCTTAATGTCATCGTTCGATAAAATAACTTCTTCGATAAAATTGTCCATAGCATCCTCCATCATTTTTTTTTAAGTCTTATCACGATATTACAATCTTTTATATTATTCAATAATACGCTTTTTCTGGTACCTAGTATCGATAAAATGCATTCATCCTTCTCAAGAATAAGAACTTCATCACGCATAGTTTTAGACATCTTCATATCTATAAATAAACTTTTAAGCTTCTTTTCTCCTTGAGGTAAGGATATTTTATCACCAGGTTTACGACTTCTGACAATTACTGGAAGACTACTTATATTATAACACACATCTTCCTTTTTTAAAACTTTAATGTTGTCTTTTAAATCAACATATAAGTCAAATTTGTCATTTATATTATAAACTCCTAATTTGTTAACTTCTAAATATATTTCTTTAGGTTTCTCTTTATGAGCATAATTAATAATTATTCTATCATATTCAATAATAAAATCAAAGATATTTTTAAAATAATTACAATAATTTACTTTGTCAGATCTAATTATCCTTAATAGTTCTTCAATATTTGCTTTACTTAAGTTATCCTTTTTTACAAGTTCAAATAATACTTCCTCTTGCATAAATAAAGATAAATTCAAAAATGACTTACGATTAAATTCTATTTTTTCTTTATCCTTTGTTACGTACTCTTCGATAAATTTATCTCTGATACTATTAATTTCATTTCCAGCATTTCTTAGTACTTGAGAAAACTCATATACTTTTTCAATTATATCTGGTGATTCCTTCTTTAAAAGTGGAATAACATCTAAACGATAACGATTTCGTGTATAATCTTTATGTGAATTAGAATCATCCTCATAATACTTTATTTTATGCAACTTTTGATAATTTATTATATCTTGTTTTGAATTTCTTAAAAGAGGTCTAATAACACTATACCCATTTTTTTCAAAACAAGCTAATATTCCACTATAACCAATAAGAGAACTTCCACGAGTCATTCGCATTAGAATAGTTTCTAAGTTATCATCTCCATGATGAGCTAAAACTAAATAATCTGCTTTTTCACTCTTCATGACTTCATCAAAAAATTCATAACGTAAATCTCTTGCTTTAGCTTGAAAGTTTATTGTGTCATCCTCAAAATACAATTCCTTAACGTATAATTTAATATTATTTTCTAAACAAAAAGATCTTATATACTCTTCCTCTTCTTCGCTTTCTTTTCTTCGGTGATGATTAACATGACACACAATTATATTTATATTGTTAGTACTTTTAAATTTCATAAATAAATCAAGCAGAACACTCGAATCGATTCCTGTTGATATACAAAGAACAAATGTTTTATTTAAATAATCTATATTTTGAGACTTAAAGAAATAATATAATGTGTTGTCTAAGCTTTTCTCCATTTGTTTCACCTTTTCTTTCTATTATTTTATCACAAGTATCTTAAATATAAAAGCATTATTTAATAAAAACGTTTCTATAACTTTTAGGGAATGTATTTAATATTTATATAAATATTTCCTATCTTTAAAACAAAAGAGTAAGCTTTTAAAAGCTTACTTTTTACCTTTGTTAAAGTTTAAAACATCAGATTTAAAAGATAGAATTAACTCCCTTTCTTTATTCTTTCTACGTACACCTTCACTAATTAAATCATCAAGTAATTTATCAAAGTAGATATCTTTAGCCTCAAATAGATAATATGATAAAGCTCCCGGAATTACATTTATTTCATTAACATATAATTTTTCTTTATCTAAGTCATATAAATAATCTACTCTCATTACACCTATATCTGAAAAAATCTCATAGATTTTCTTACTTGTTTTATTTATTTTTGTTTTCAAACCATTGTCAATTTTTGCCGGAATTATTCTCTTTACTTTCTCACTTTCATACTTTTCCTCAAATCCATAAAAATCATTTTCATTCTTTACTTCTTCTATCTTTGATAAAATAATTTCATCTTTAGCTTTATAGCATGCTTGATTTAACTCTAAAAAGTTTTCTAAAACCTCTTCAACAATAATAGCATCATCATACATTAAACACTCTTCTATAGCCTTTTTAAATTCCTCTTTTGTTAAGCACTTCTTAATACCTATACTAGAACCCAAGCTCACTGGTTTAATTATTTTCATTCTTTCCCCAAAAACTCTAAACACATTTTTTGTAACTGCTACTTGTTCACTTTCCCATTTATCTTTTGTTATATAATAATAGTTAAGAGATGGTATTTTATTTTCTTTTAAAAGGATTTTTGTTATATATTTATTATGAAAAGTGCTACTTACGTAAACATTAGGGATTGTGTTAGGAACATTTAAAAACTTAAGCAAACCGCTGATAACTCCATTTTCTAAATCTTTCCCGTGACACGTGCATAAAACTATATCAATTTTCTTTCCCGAAACAAATACTCCTTTTTCATTCTTTTTTATAATTCCTAATTTGGCACCTTTAATTTTTTCACCTTTGAAATATTCTAACTTATCAAACTTACTTAATCTCCATAGAACATTATTCTTATCAAGATATAAAGGTATTATATTGTACTTATCTCTATTAATTCCATTAACAACTTGATTAAAAGTTATAATTGAAATATCATGTTCAACACTTTGTCCGCCAAATATAATTCCTAAATTAATCATTTTATCTTCCTTTCATATATATCTGTTATATCATTCTCAATCAATAAATTTTTTATATTTTCTTTTCTTACAAGACTATATGCATCTTTGAATGAAGCTACTATCTCATAATCATAGTTTTCTTTCTTAAATACATTTTCATAATATTTTGAAGCAGTACTAGAAACTAAGTAACACTTCAAACCGTAAGATACTATTTTTTGGGCAATATCTTCATTTATAGCTTCCATTTCTTTCCCTCCACTTACTACTCCTGGAGTAATAAGTGCTTTTTCACCTTCAAATAACATTAGTATTTTTAAAGCTTCTAAAAATCCATTTTTATTGCTATTAAAACTATCATTTATTATTAACAAACCATTTTTATCTATTATTTCTAACCTCGAGGAAACAGGTTTTAGCTTTCTTACTTCTTTTTGCAAATATTCGTATGAAAGTCCCATATATCTACAAATCGCTATACATGCTATTATATTAAGTAAATTATTTTCTCCTAATAATTTTGTTTCAAATTGATAAGTATCCTTATTATCACAAAGTTCAAACACTGTGCCTCTTGAATCCATTTTCACATTACCTAAGTAATAATCCGCACCTTTGAACTTTGAAAAGGAAATGCTTTTCTCACAATCAACTATATACGAAGAAAGTTTATTATAAAAATGAACCTTACTACATTTCATTATTCTTGTTTTCTCTAAAACAATATTTTCTTTACTTTTAAATGTCTCTAAGTGCTGCAATCCTATATTTGTGATTAAACTAATACTTGGTTTAACTACCCTAAGGCTTTTTTGGATATCATATTTGTGACTAGCACCATATTCAATTATAGCTACCTCAGTAAGTTCACTCATTTCCTCATTTATACTTCTTGCTATCCCCATAGCTGTATTATA
>ULNA01028616.1_pt1 | contig 14022 bp, 8 predicted proteins | sample 1951801 | NCBI WGS metagenome assembly ULNA01 (sample SAMEA4835565, study PRJEB28245) | human gut metagenome | biome: gut microbiome; material: fecal sample | place: Denmark | collected 2008
GACCACGAGATCAACGATGAGGAACTCCGTGAGCAGATTAAGTCTGAGCTTTACAAGCCAGCTTATGATATCAATCATCAGGCTTTGGAGAAGCATGCACGTCAGGATGCTTTCGATAAGGTTTTGGCTGATTTCCTCGAGAAGTATGACGCTGCTCATACCGATCTTTCTGAGGAAGACTTGGAGGAGAAGCACGCTGAGGCTACCCGTTACTATGATGACGTAATGCGCGATGCTATGCGCCGTTGCATCCTCGACGAGGGCTTGCGCCTTGATGGCCGTGCTACTACAGAAATCCGCCCTATTTGGTGCGAGGTATCTCCACTCCCAATGCCTCACGGAAGCGCTATCTTCCAGCGTGGTGAGACTATGTCTCTCTCTACATGTACTCTTGGTACAAAGATGGATGAGAAGCTTATCGACGGTGTGCTCGAGAAGAGCTACCAGCGCTTCCTCCTTCACTATAACTTCCCTCCATTCTCAACAGGTGAGGCTAAGGCTCAGCGCGGTGTAGGCCGTCGTGAGATTGGTCACGGTCACTTGGCATGGCGTGGTTTGAAGGGCCAGATTCCTACAGACTTCCCTTACACAGTACGTTTGGTAAGCCAGATCTTGGAGTCTAACGGTTCTTCTTCTATGGCTACTGTTTGTGCCGGTACTCTCGCCCTGATGGATGCAGGTGTTCCTATGAAGAAGCCAGTTTCTGGTATCGCTATGGGTCTTATCAAGAACCCAGGTGAGGACAAGTACGCTATCCTCAGTGATATCCTCGGTGATGAGGACCACTTGGGTGATATGGACTTCAAGACCACTGGTACCCGCGATGGCTTGACTGCTACACAGATGGATATCAAGTGCGACGGTTTGAGCTTCGAGATTCTTGAGGAGGCTTTGATGCAGGCTAAGGCTGGTCGTGAGCACATCCTCAACTGCATGATGGAGACAATCTCTGAGCCACGTGCTGAGATGAAACCACAGGTTCCACGTATCGTAGCATTCGATATTCCTAAGGAATTCATCGGTGCTGTCATCGGCCCTGGTGGTAAGATTATCCAGCAGATGCAGGAGGATACTGGTGCGACAATCACTATCGAGGAGACTGATGGTAAGGGTCACGTCCAGGTATCTGCTCCTAACAAGGATTCTATCGATGCAGCTTTGGCTAAGATTAAGGCTATCGTAGCTGTTCCTGAGGTTGGTGAGGTTTACGAGGGTACTGTTCGCTCTATCATGCCTTACGGTTGCTTCGTAGAGATTCTCCCTGGTAAGGATGGTTTGCTCCACATCTCTGAGATTGATTGGAAGCGTCTTGAGACAGTTGAAGAGGCTGGCATCAAGGAAGGTGACAAGATCAAGGTGAAGTTGATGGAGATTGATCCTAAGACTGGCAAGTACAAACTTTCTCATCGTGTATTGATGGAGAAGCCAGAGGGTTATGTAGAGCGTGAGCGTCGTCCACGTCCTGAGCGCGGTGAGCGTCGCGGTCGTCGTGATGATCGTCATGAAGGTCGTGGTGAGCGTCCAGCTCGTCAGCCACGTCGTTACGAGCATCGTAATGATGAGCAGGCTCCTAAGGAGTTCAACGACTCTTTGGATCACAACAATGATGTAGAATAATCTGCGTATTAGACACATTATTATATATAAAGGCACATTCCGCATAGGAATGTGCCTTTTTTTAATAGTACTTTCTCTAATTATTGTCGGATATTGTATTTGTATATGGGAATGGAGAATGTAGAGTGTGGATAATATGTGGATAAACAAAAAGAGTCACAAGCAAAACTTGTGACTCTTTTCTGCGCTTCAAGATGGGCTTGAACCAACGACCCCCTGATTAACAGTCAGGTGCTCTAACCAACTGAGCTATTGAAGCAATTTGCTATGAAAGAAGATGAGTTACGAGGCTAACCTGAAACTCTCTTGCGCTTCAAGATGGGCTTGAACCAACGACCCCCTGATTAACAGTCAGGTGCTCTAACCAACTGAGCTATTGAAGCGTTTTTTCTGTAAAGAACATGACGTTCCTTATTTGCGTGTGCAAAAGTACTAACTTTTCTTCATTCTGCCAAATTTTTTGCTGACTTTTTTCGCTTTTTCCCTAAAAAAGTGTATTTTTTCTTATCTTTGTGCCACTTTTTGCCTATTTTATGGTGTTTTTCGCAAAGAAATGAGTACTTTTGTGGTCGAAATCTTCTCCCGAGGGCGATTGCCGTGAAGAGGAGGAGGAAATAACCAATAAGTTGAATCATATACAATTAAATAAGGTAACAATGAAAAAAATACTGTTCTCCTTGCTTATGGTGCTCCTGGCAGTTCCTACTTTTGCCCAGGTTGACAAAGATCATGACTTCAAAGCCGCAAAGAATATGGAAATATTCAATGCCATCTACAAGAATCTCGATTTGATGTATGTTGATACGCTCGATGCTGAAGTTGTGGTCGGAAATGGTATCAATGCCATGTTGCGTAGTCTCGACCCTTATACTACCTATTATCCTGAGCAGAAGATGAAGGAACTCAAGAACCTGCTCACCGGCAAGTATGCGGGTGTAGGTGCGGTGATACGCTACAATTTCCAGTTGCAGCGCGTCTGTATCAGCGAGCCTTACGAGAATATGCCTGCTGCAGAAGTGGGACTGAAGAAGGGTGACATCATCCTGAGTATTGATGATGAGGATATGACCAATAAGGAGGTGAGCTATGTCAGCGATCATCTTCGTGGTGACCCGGGTTCTTCTTTCATGCTGAAAGTTAAGCGTCCAAGTACAGGCAAGACGATGAAGGTGAAGGTAACACGCCGTACCATCCAGTTGCCGTTCTTGCCTTATTATGGCATGTTGGAGGGTAGCATCGGTTACATCAACTTCAATTCCTTTACCGAGCAGTCTGCCAAGGAAGTGCGTCGTGCTTTTATCGATTTGAGAAAGCAAGGAGCCAAGAGTCTTGTCTTCGATCTGCGTAATAATGGTGGTGGTTCTGTTACCGAAGCGGTCAGCATCATCAATATGTTCTTGCCTAAAGGTAAGACAGTCTTGGAGATGAAGGGAAAGTTGCAGCGTTCTAATCATGTTTATAAGACCACAGTTGAACCGATAGATTCCGTTATGCCGATGGTGGTATTGGTGAACGAGAATTCTGCCAGTGCCAGTGAAATCATGAGCGGCAGTCTGCAGGATTATGACCGTGCTGTAATATTAGGTACGCGCACGTATGGAAAGGGATTGGTGCAGACTACCATGGACTTGCCTTATAACGGACAGGTAAAACTCACTACTGCTAAATATTTCATTCCTAGCGGTCGATGCGTTCAGGCACTCAACTATAAGCACGATAAGGGTGGTTATGTGGAGCATGTTCCCGACTCTCTTACCAAGGTGTTCTATACCGCAGGTGGTAGAGAAGTGAGAGATGGAGGTGGCGTGAAGCCGGATGTAGAAGTAAAGCCTGATTCTTTGCCAAACATCGCCTTCTATCTGGCTGGTGCCCGCGACAGTAATGAGGTGATGCTTAATTATGAGGTTGATTATATCGCCAAGCATCCTGCTATTGCTCCTGCGAAGGAGTTCTCGCTGACCGATGCCGACTATGATGAATTCAAGACACGCGTGTTGAAGGCTAACTTCCAGTACGACCGTGAAACAGAAAAGTATCTCAAGGACTTGGAAAAACTCGCTAAGTTTGAAGGCTACTACGATGATGCCAAGGCAGAGTTTGAGGCTTTGAAGAAAAAGCTGAGCCATAATGTGGCAAAGGATCTGGATTATAACAAGGATTACATCAAGCATCTGTTGGAAAATGACATCGTTTCTGCCTATTATTTCCAGCGCGGTGCCATCCAGAATTCCATGCGCTATGACAAGCAGATTAAGGAAGCAGTAAAATTGCTGAATTCTCCATCAGAATACGAAAAAATACTGCATCCTGTGAAGAAATAAGTACAAAAACGTGCACAATCGATTAAAAATGTGCACGTTGCGAATAAAAAGTTGCATTTTTTTTGGCTAATCACAAAAATATTTGTAATTTTGCAACGTTCAGTGGAATGAGGGGCTCACAAGAGTTCCTCATTTTATTTTAATAAGGTATATATGATTGATAAAAACGTCGTAAAAAAATTAGTTGAAGAATGGCTCCAAGATAAGGAATATTTCTTGGTAAGCATTGAAATCAGTCCCGACGATAGAATCGTTGTTGAGATTGACCATGCCGATGGAGTATGGATTGAGGATTGTGTTGCCTTGAGTAAGTATATTGAGGATCATTTGAACCGTGACGAGGAAGACTATGAGCTCGAAGTTGGCTCTGCAGGCTTGGGTCAACCGTTCAAAGTTCCGCAGCAGTATATCAATTTCATTGGCAAGGAGGTAGAGGTGCTTGATGCCGACGGCAAGAAGGTGAAGGGTATCTTGAAAGCTGTTGAAGGAAATGACTTCACAGTTGGCGTTGAAGAAAAGGTAAAGGTTGAAGGTAAAAAACGTCCGGTTAAGCAGGAGGTTGATCACGTTTACCAGATGGATAAAGTAAAATATACAAAATACATAATTAGTTTCAATTAAGTTATGGCTAAAAAAGAGCAAGAATTGACAGCGAGTATGATTGATACATTCCGCGAGTTTAAAGAAACAAAGAATATCGACCGTACTACATTGGTAAGTGTATTGGAGGAGAGCTTCCGTAATGTACTTGCCAAGATTTTTGGTAGTGACGAAAACTTTGATGTCATCGTGAACCCTGACAAGGGTGACTTCGAAATTTATCGCAACCGTATAGTTGTTGCTGATGGCGAAGTTGAAGATGAAAATAAGGAAATTACACTTTCTGAGGCTCGTAAGATTGAGCCGGATTACGAGGTTGGTGAGGATGTAAGTGAGACGGTTGACTTCAATAAGTTTGGTCGTCGTGCCATCTTGACTCTTCGTCAGACTTTGGCTTCCAAGATTCTTGAGTTGGAGCATGATTCACTCTACAACAAATACAAGGATCGCGTAGGTCAGGTTATCTCTGGTGAGGTTTATCAGGTTTGGAAGCGCGAGGTTCTGATTGTAGATGATGAGAACAACGAGCTCATGTTGCCTAAGACTGAGCAGATTCCTGGTGATACTTACCGCAAGGGTGAGACTGTTCGTGCGGTCATCCTTCGTGTAGACAACGAGAACAATAATCCAAAGATTATCTTGAGCCGTACTGCTCCAATCTTCCTGCAGCGCCTGTTGGAGGCTGAGGTTCCTGAGATTGCAGACGGTCTGATTGCAATCCGCCGTATCGCCCGTCTTCCGGGAGAGCGTGCTAAGATTGCTGTTGAAACATTCGATGAGCGTATCGACCCGGTTGGTGCATGTGTAGGTGTTAAGGGTAGCCGCGTTCACGGTATCGTTCGCGAACTTTGCAACGAGAATCTCGATGTCATCAACTACTCAAGCAATACCAAACTCTTCATTCAGCGTGCGTTGGCTCCAGCCAAGGTTTCTTCAATCAATGTTGATGATGAGAACAAGAAAGCAGAGGTTTACTTGCAGCCTGAGGAAGTTAGTTTGGCTATCGGCCGTGGCGGTATGAACATCAAACTGGCTTCTATGCTTACAGAATATACCATCGACGTATTCCGTGAGGTAGACGAGAATGAGGCCGATGAGGATATCTACTTGGATGAGTTCTCTGATGAGATTGACCAGTGGGTTATCGATGCTATCAAGGGCATCGGTCTTGATACTGCCAAGCAGGTACTCAATGCACCTCGCAACTTGCTGATTGAGAAGGCCGACCTCGAAGAGGAGACCGTTGATCATGTACTCAGCGTGTTGCGCGCCGAATTCGAACAATAATTCCCTTGCCAGCGAGTGCTTGCAGGGAATCTAACTTTAAAAATAGGAGAATAAATAATTTATGAGCATCAGATTAAATAAAGCACTACGTGAATTAAATATAGGACTTCAGACGGCAGTTGAATTCCTAGAGAAAAGAAAAGACCTGGGAGATGTCAAGGCAGAACCGAGCTTCAAACTCACCGACCAGCAATACAAGGCATTGAATGATGCCTTCAGTCAGGACAGAGAGGTTCGTGATCAGGCTGAGAAACTCTTTACCAAAAAAGCAAAAGATAAGAAGCGTGCGCCAGAGCAGAAGGACAATCGCGCTGAAAGCTTGTTGGAGTCTAATGGACAGCAGCAGTATAAGCCGCTGGGAAAGATAGACTTGGACAATATCGGTAAGAAGCCTGCTGCAGAGTCTGTTGCGGGAAAGCCTGAGACTGCTGCCGTCAGTCCTGAGCAGAAGAAAGACGCTCCTAAGGCTGAGCAAAAGAAGGAACAGAAGCCACAACAGGCTTCTCAGCATAAACAGCAAATGAAACAGGAAAATCATCAGAAATCACAGCAGTCAAACGCTCAGATGAATAAGCAGAATGCTCCTCAGGGAAAGAAAGAGCATCATCATGCTAAGAATGAAACTGCACAGCATTCTGCTGGCGCAGCAGACAACAGCGTGTTTACTCTCAAGAGTGAGAAGAAGTTTACTGCTAATGAGCCTAAGGTGTTGGGCAAGATAGATTTGTCTTCTCTCAACCAGAGCACTCGTCCTAAGAAGAAAACCAAGGAGGAGCGCCGCAAGGAACGTGAGGAGAAAATGGCTCAACAGCACAATGAGCGCAAAAAGCGTGTTCGTATCAACAAAGAACGTGTTGACATCAATGCCGAAGCTAAGAATAATGGCGGAGGTAATGGCAACAACGGCGGTAATAACAAGAAGAATAAAAACCGCAACAGAAATAATAACAATAATAATCGCGGCAATAACAACAACCGCGGCAACCAACGCCAGATCGAGGTTGATGACGAGGCTGTAGCACGCCAGGTTAAGGAGACTCTTGCACGTTTGACCAGCAAGAGTCAGAACAAGAAGGGTGCTAAGTACCGTAAGGAGAAGCGTGAGGCTGTTCAGGAGAAGTTGCAGGATCAGGCTCGTCAGGAGCAGAAGGAAAGCAAGACCCTGAAACTTACTGAGTTCGTTACCGTTAGCGAGTTGGCTACGATGATGGATATCAGCGTTACTCAGGTTATCTCTACCCTGATGGGCGTAGGTATCATGGTATCTATCAACCAGCGCCTGGATGCAGAGACCATCAACATGGTAGCTGAGGAGTTCGGTTTCAAGACCGAATACGTGAGTGCCGAGGTTCAGGAGGCCGTGAGCGAGGAAGTGGATGATGAGAACGACTTGGTTCCACGTGCTCCAATCGTAACCGTCATGGGTCACGTAGACCACGGTAAGACCTCTTTGCTCGACTATATCCGCAATACCAATGTGATTGCCGGTGAGGCGGGTGGTATTACCCAGCATATCGGTGCCTATAGTGTGACCCTGAAAAGCGGTCGCAAGGTAACCTTCCTTGATACTCCAGGTCACGAGGCGTTTACCGCCATGCGTGCCCGTGGTGCCCAGGCTACCGATATCGCCATCATCATCATCGCAGCCGATGACTCTGTGATGCCAACTACCAAGGAGGCTATCGCTCATGCCCAGGCTGCCGGTGTGCCTATGGTATTCGCAATCAACAAGATTGATAAGCCAGGTGCTAACCCAGACCGTATCCGTGAGGACTTGGCTAATATGAACCTGCTCGTTGAGGAGTGGGGTGGTAAGTATCAGTGCCAGGAAATCAGTGCCAAGAAGGGTATCGGTGTTCACGATTTGCTCGACAAGGTGCTCCTCGAGGCTGATATGCTCGACTTGAAGGCTAACCCTAACCGTCGTGCTACAGGTACCATCATCGAGTCTTCTCTCGACAAGGGTCGTGGATATGTTTCTACCGTATTGGTTGCCAACGGTACCTTGAAGGTAGGCGACATCGTACTCGCCGGTACTTCTTGGGGTCGTGTCAAGGCGATGTTCAATGAGCGTAATGCCAACATCAAGTCAGCAGCTCCTGCTGAGCCAGCTATCATCCTCGGTTTGAATGGTGCGCCTACTGCAGGTGACCAGTTCCACGTAATCGAGACAGAGCAGGAGGCTCGCGAAATCGCCAACAAGCGTGAGCAGTTGCAGCGTGAGCAGGGCTTGCGTACTCAGAAGCGCTTGACCTTGGGTGATATTTCTCACCGTATCGCACGTGGTGAGTTCCATGAGTTGAACGTCATCGTGAAGGGTGATACCGATGGCTCTGTTGAGGCTTTGAGCGACTCATTCATCAAGCTTTCTACCGAGAAGGTTCAGGTGAACGTGGTGAACAAGGCTGTGGGTCAGATTTCAGAGAACGACGTGATGCTGGCATCTGCTTCAGATGCAGTCATCGTTGGTTTCCAGGTTCGTCCATCTGCCGATGCTCGTAAGGCTGCCGACCGTGAGGGTGTTGAAATCAACACATACTCTATCATCTACGATGCTATCGACGATATCAAGAGTGCGATGGTTGGTATGCTCGACAAGGTGAAGAAGGAAATCGTTACCGGTCAGGTTGAGGTTAAGCAGACCTTCAAGATTTCTAAGGTGGGTACTATTGCCGGTGGTCTCGTTACCGAGGGTAAGGTACATGCTAAGGATAAGGCTCGCGTCATCCGTGACGGTATCGTGATACGTACTGCTGAAATCGGTGCCTTGAAGCGTTACAAGGACGATGTCAAGGAGGTGGTTACCGGTATGGAATGCGGTTTGAGCCTCGTCAACTACAACGATATCCAGGAGGGCGACGTTATCGAGACCTTCACTGAGATCGAGGTAGAGCAGAAGCTTTAATAAAGTGAAGAGTGAAGAACGAAAAGTGAAGAAATCATTTGTTTTTCGCTCTATCATATATATAATAAGGTAGGGATGAGTCCTCAGCGGCTTATCCCTATTTAGGGTTAAAATAACGAAAGGTTATTCTAAATAACAATGGCAGAAATAGAGAAAGAACAGAATCAGGTTGTCAAGGATGTGATAGACCAGAAATACGAGTATGGTTTTACCACCGATGTACATACTGAAATCATAGAAAAGGGTCTCAACGAGGATGTTGTGCGCCTGATCTCGCAGAAGAAGGGAGAGCCAGACTGGATGCTCGAATTTCGTCTGAAAGCCTACAATTACTGGAAGACGCTCAAGGAGCCAAAGTGGGGACACGTTCACGTGCCACCTATTGACTACCAGGAGATTTCATACTATGCCGACCCTTTGGCAAAGAAGCCAAAAAACAAGGAGATTGATCCTGAGTTGGAGAAAACATTCGACAAACTCGGTATTCCTCTGGAGGAGCGTCTGGCTTTGAGCGGTACCGCCGTAGATGCCATCATGGACTCTGTGTCGGTAAAGACTACCTTCAAGGAGAAACTCCGTGAGAAGGGCGTCATCTTCTGCAGTATCGGTGAGGCTGTGAAGGAGCATCCTGATCTGGTAAGAGAATATTTGGGAACCGTGGTTCCTTATCGTGATAACTTTTATGCAGCCTTGAACAGTTGCGTATTCAGTGATGGCTCATTCGTTTATATTCCTAAGGGCGTCCGCTGCCCGATGGAGTTGAGCAGTTACTTCCGCATCAATGCCCGTAACACCGGTCAGTTTGAGCGTACATTGATTATCGCTGATGATGATGCTTACGTTTCTTACCTGGAGGGATGTACAGCGCCAATGCGTGATGAGAACCAGCTTCATGCGGCTATCGTAGAGATTATCGTCAAGGATAATGCAGAGGTGAAATACTCTACTGTTCAGAACTGGTATCCTGGTGATGAGCATGGTAAGGGTGGTGTGCTGAACCTGGTAACCAAGCGAGGCGACTTGCGCGGTGTGAACTCTAAGTTGAGCTGGACTCAGGTAGAGACGGGTTCTGCGATTACCTGGAAGTATCCTTCCTGCATCTTGCGTGGCGACAACTCTGTAGCTGAGTTCTACAGCGTAGCTGTTACCAACAACTATCAGGAGGCTGATACCGGTACCAAGATGATTCACATGGGTAAGAACACCAAGAGTACCATCATCTCTAAAGGTATCTCGGCAGGTCATAGCCAGAACTCCTATCGTGGTCTGGTTCGTGCTACATCCAATGCCGATAATGCCCGCAACTACAGTTCCTGTGACTCCTTGTTGCTGGGCAGCGATTGTGGAGCGCATACCTTCCCATACATGGATGCCCATAACGATACAGCTGTATTCGAGCATGAGGCAACTACCTCGAAGATTTCAGAAGACCAGCTCTTCTATTGCAATCAGCGAGGCATTCCTACCGAGGAGGCTGTCGGCTTGATCGTAAACGGTTATGCCAAGGATGTGCTCAACAAGTTGCCTATGGAGTTTGCCGTTGAGGCACAGAAACTCCTGAGTGTTTCACTCGAAGGCACCGTTGGCTAAGAATAATAAGAAAGAGAGGTGGTTATGAAAAGAATGTTGTTGATGTTATTGTTAGTTGATAGCTTGAACTTAACGGCTCAAGACCTTTTCAATCATCAAAAAAATGGCTTGACGGCACAGCAAGATTCCATCGTTGCATCTTTTGTTGCGAAATGCAAGCAAGAGCAAAATGTGTATCTTCGTTGTGGTCGATATTGTCATGTTGATGAGTCTGACCCTACATTGACCAAGTCCATTATGCAGACATCGAGTTATGTTCCGCAGATGAAGGGTAAGGTCATACGACCAGGTGAGTGCTCATTTTGGGTACTAGACCCTCCTTCGTTGTTTGTGCAATGGGGCTGGGAGAAGTCACCATCTTTCTTTGAAGAGTTATGTTCCAATATTTTGAACGCATTTTTTAAGTAATAATATGTTAGAGGTAAAGAATCTGCATGCTACTATTGCAGGCAAAGAAATATTGAAAGGTATCAACCTGACTATCAACGATGGTGAGATACATGCAATCATGGGACCTAACGGTTCCGGTAAGTCAACCTTGAGCGCTGTGCTCACAGGTAACCCTCTCTATACCGTAACCGAGGGTGAGGCTATCTTCAACGGCAAGAACCTCCTGGATATGAAGCCAGAGGACCGTGCCCGTGAAGGCTTGTTCCTCTCTTTCCAGTATCCGGTGGAGATTCCTGGCGTATCCATGACCAACTTCATGCGTGCGGCTATCAATGCCAAGCGTGAGTATCAGGGTTTGGAACCATTGAATACAAGCGAATTCATGAAACTGATGCGTGAGAAGCGCGAGTTGGTGGAATTGGATAGCAAGTTGGCTCGCCGTTCTGTAAACGAAGGTTTCTCGGGTGGTGAGAAGAAGCGCAACGAGATTTTCCAGATGGCTATGCTGGAGCCAAAGCTTTCTATCCTCGATGAAACCGACTCTGGTCTCGATGTGGATGCGATGCGTATTGTAGCAGATGGTGTGAACAAGATGCATACCGACAAGACATCTGCCATCGTCATCACTCACTACGAGCGTCTGCTCGATATGATTAAGCCAAGTGTGGTTCACGTACTCTATAAGGGTAGAATCGTGAAGACTGCCGGTCCTGAACTTGCCAAGGAGATTGAGGCTCGTGGCTACGACTGGATCAAGGCTGAAGTAGATGAGAAATAATTAGGAGGATGGCTATGCTTTCAGAAAAACAATATTTAGACTTGTATCAGTCTTCTTCGAGAATAATCAAGAAGAACAGTGCTGAGGTGCTCAATGCGGTGCGCGATGCTGCGTTTGAGAACTTCCGTCGCTTGGGCTTCCCTTCCCGTAAGGTAGAAAGATACAAGTACACAGATATGAGCGCCATCTTCGAGCCAGATTATGGCTTGAACTTGAATCGTCTGGAAATTCCGGTAGATCCATACGAGGCTTTCCGCTGCGATGTGCCTAACCTGAGCACTTCGCTCTACTTCGTGGTGAACGATGCTTTTTATAACAAAGCATTGCCTAAAGTAGAGCTTCCGGAGGGCGTAATCGTGGACTCTTTGAACAAGATTGCTGCAGAAAACCCTGAATTCATCGGGAAATACTACGCTAAGATTGCTAAAACCGATGAAGATGGCATCACCGCATTGAATACATTCCTGGCACAGGATGGCTTGCTTATCTACGTACCAAAGAACGTGAAGGTGGAGCGAACCATTCAGGTCATCAATATTCTCCGTTCGGATGTTGATTTGATGGTAAACCGCCGTGTTCTCATCGTCATGGAACAGGGTGCTGAGGCTAAGTTTCTCTTCTGCGACCATGCAGCCGATGACAAGAACTTCCTCGCTACTCAGGTAATCGAGGCTTATGTTGGCGAGAATGCCAGTCTCGACCTCTATTGTCTGGAGGAGACTCATTACAAGAACCGTCGTGTCAGCAACGTTTATATTGAGCAGCAGGCTAACAGCCGCGTGAACCATAACGTCATCACCCTTCATAATGGTATCACCCGCAACCGCCTCGACCTCGTATTCAAGGGCGAGGGAGCTGAGTGTTTCTGCAATGGTTGTGTGATTGCCGACAAAAACCAGGTGGTTGATAACAATACGCTCATCGATCATCAGGTGGGTCATTGTACCAGTAACGAGCTTTATAAGTATGTGCTCGATGGTGAGGCACGTGGTGCTTTCGCCGGTAGAGTGTTGGTTCGTCATGGTGCCCAGAAGACTATTTCTCAGGAAACCAACCAGAACCTCTGTGCTACGAAGACTGCCCGTATGTTCCCCCAGCCGATGCTGGAGATTTATGCCGATGATGTGAAGTGTGCGCACGGAAGTACTGTTGGTCAGCTCAACGATGCCGCATTGTTCTATATGCAGCAGCGTGGTGTGAGCCGCGAGGAGGCTAAGTTGCTCCTTCAGTTTGCATTTATCAACGAAGTCATCGACAAGATGGAGCTGGAGCCATTGCGCGATCGCCTGCATCATCTCGTAGAGAAGCGATTCCGTGGTGAACTCAATAAGTGCGAGGGCTGCAAGCTTTGCAAGTAGATAATATCCTTTTAAAGGAGTTAAGTTCTTAAAAATATGTATGATATCAATCAAGTAAGAGCAGATTTCCCGATTTTATCGAGAAAGGTCTATGATAAGCCATTGGTGTATCTGGATAATGCGGCAACCACGCAGAAGCCATTGTGCGTGCTCGATGCCATGCGCGACGAGTATCTCAATGTAAATGCTAATGTGCATCGTGGTGTTCACTATCTCTCTCAGCAGGCTACCGACCTTCATGAGGCAGCCCGCGAAACCGTGCGCAAGTTTATCAATGCGCCTAAGGTTGAGGAAGTCATCTTTACCCGTGGCACTACAGAGAGTCTGAATCTCGTGGTTTCATCGTTCTGCGATGCCTTTATGAGCGAGGGCGACGAGGTGATTATCTCTACCATGGAGCATCACTCCAATATCGTGCCTTGGCAGTTGCAGGCTGCCAAGAAGGGAATCGCCATTCGAGTAATCCCTATCAACGATAAAGGTGAGATTAACCTCGATGAATTCGCCAATTTATTTACCGAACGCACCAAAATCGTGAGCATTGCCCAGGTGAGCAACGTGCTCGGTACGGTGAATCCGGTAAAAGAGATGATTAAGATAGCTCATGAGCACGATGTGCCTGTCATGGTGGATGGCGCTCAGAGTACTCCTCATTTTGCTGTGGATGTACAGGATATGGATTGCGATTTCTTCGCTTTCAGCGGACATAAGATTTATGGTCCTACCGGTATCGGTGTGCTTTACGGCAAGGAAGAATGGCTCGACAAGTTGCCTCCTTATCAGGGCGGTGGCGAAATGATTGAGAGCGTAAGTTTCGAGAAGACTACTTTCGAGAAGTTGCCTTTCAAGTTCGAGGCTGGTACTCCTGATTATGTAGCTACCCACGGTCTGGCAAAGGCCATCGATTATGTTTCTGCGCTCGGCATGGATAACATTGCCAAGCACGAGCAGGAATTAACCCGTTACTGCATGGAGCAGATGCGAACTATCGATGGAATCAGACTTTTTGGTGAACAGGAGGGCAAGGATGCCGTTGTCAGCTTCTTGGTTGGTGATATTCATCACATGGATATGGGCACCTTGCTCGACCGTCTGGGCATCGCTGTACGTACCGGTCATCATTGCGCTCAGCCTTTGATGGACCGCTACGGCATTCTCGGCACTGTTCGTGCCAGC
>ULNA01041524.1_pt1 | contig 13941 bp, 8 predicted proteins | sample 1951801 | NCBI WGS metagenome assembly ULNA01 (sample SAMEA4835565, study PRJEB28245) | human gut metagenome | biome: gut microbiome; material: fecal sample | place: Denmark | collected 2008
TACCGCATTGCCCGATATGTTGACATAAACGAAGTTTCTGTTTGCCTTAGCCAAAGCCTCGATGAGCTTATCCTGATGGTATGGCAATTCGTAATGCTTGCGGTCGTGACCCTCGCAGTCCTGGAAGTCGCTCTTGTTCAGACCGCCAAACATGATGACATAGTCGGCTGTCTTGGCTTTCTCTACGGCTTCGGCTATCAGTTCAGCCTCGCTGCGCTTGTCTTCCAGGTTCTGACCGGTTGTAACGCCATTGTAGTTGCCCGTTACATCGCCCACATATCCGCGGGCATAATCTACCTCGATGCCGTCCTTGCCCAAGCGTGTCTTCAGGCCATCGAGAGGCGAAATCTCGCGCTGTACCTTGAGCGAAGAAGAGCCTCCGCCTACGGTCATCATCTTGATGGCATTCTCGCCCACTACCAGCACGCGCTTAGCCTTCTGGGTGTTGATAGGAAGCACATTGTTCCTGTTCTGGAGCAATACGATGCCTTCCTCGGCAATCTGTCTGGCAGCTGCATAATGGCTCTCGGAACAGAGGAAACCATGAGGGCGGTTCGGATTCATCGTGGTGCGATAGAAGAGGCGCAATACGCGGCGCACCTTATCGTCCAACTCCTTCTGGGTGAACTTGCCTTCCTGTATGGCCTTCATGTAAGGCATGGAGAGATAATAGTTGTCGTAGGCATTGGTAGCGCCCATCGTAAGACCGTCTGTCCAGGTGCCGAACTCCATATCCAGCCCGTTCTTTACAGACTGCTCCAGGTCGTGGGCACCGCCCCAGTCGCTTACCACGACACCATCATACTTCCAGTCGCCCTTCAGAATCTTGTTCAGGGTCCACTGGTTATGGCAGTTGTGCTCATTCTTATATAGGTTGTAGGCTCCCATGATGCCCCATGTCTTGCCCTTCTCAACAGCCGCCTTGAAGGCAGGGAGATAGATTTCGTGGAGAGCACGGTCGCTGACGATTACGTTGACCTGATGGCGGTATTCCTCGTCGTTGTTCAGACAATAGTGCTTTACGCAGGCTGATACGCCCTTAGACTGCAATCCCTGGATATACGGCACAACCATGATGCTTGCCAGGAACGGATCTTCGCCCATATACTCGAAGTTACGACCGTTGAGAGGCGTGCGATAGATATTGACGCCAGGGCCCAGAATCATGTCCTTGCCGCGATACAGGGCTTCTTCGCCCAATGCTTCGCCATAGATGCGGCTCATCTGCGGATTCCATGATGCGGCAAGACAGGTGAGGGCAGGGAAGGCTACACAGGAGTCGTTGGTCTGACCAGCCTGTTCCCATTCATCCCACAATACGTCAGGACGCACTCCGTGAGGTCCGTCATCCGTCCAGAAGTCAGGAAATCCCAAGCGTGGTACACCGGCTGATGAAAACTTGCTCTGAGCATGGATGATGCGTATCTTCTCTGCCAGCGTCATGCGGGAGATGGCATCATCGATGCGCTGCTCTACCGGCTTGGTCTGGTCGAGATAGACTGGCAATCGTCTGGTAGTCTGCTGTGCCTGAGACGGAGCGATGGCTGCAACCGACAGGACACATGATAAAATGAACTGTTTCATAAGTAATATTTATTATGGTTTGTTTATTTCTTGCAGTTGTTTGTTTTGCACACCGCCTCTCACGTTTTTTTTGTGCGTTTAGGCGTATATGCTCATTCATCTGCAAAATTACTAAATAAATAATGAAAAAATGATGTGTGATAAGTGAAAAGTGGATGGGTACAAAAATAAAACTTTTGTAAGTTGTTGATAATGAGAAGTATAATGAGTGATGTGCGTTATTGAAAAGTGGCAGAGTGTGAACACTGAAATATACTGATATAACGTTTCAGGGGTGTTCTAGCCTCATTTTCTCCATTTTACCCCATCCACTTTCGTATAGTTATAAAAAATAGATAAGTATCTGAAAACTAACGATATAAGTTGTTTGAAACAAGTGTTTTTCCCACTTGTCTGTTGAAGGTGCTAGGAATTATCAAAAAAACATATTATATTTGCAATCGAAAACACGGCTTAACGCATTTTAGGAAATGCACAGCCGCACAGTCTTATACATTATTATAATAGAGTGAACTAACAAACAGATATTTTTCTAAACTAATAATCGAATATGAAAACAAAAAGTCTATTGCTGGCGACTGCATTATTGATGTCGACGTCAGCGCTCGCACAGAAAAACACCTTTAAGGGTGTCGTGTTGGATGACCTGGGTGAACCCGTTATCGGAGCCACCGTACAGGTTAAAGGCGTCAAGGGTGCCGGTGCAATTACCGACCTTGATGGTAACTTTGTCATTGATGCAGATGCTAACCAGACCTTGGTTATTACCTACATTGGCTACAAGGATGCAGAGATTCGTCCTTCAGCCAACATGAAGATTACTCTGAAACAAGACGACAAGGCTTTGGATGAAGTGGTTGTTGTAGGTTACGGTGTTCAGAAGAAGAGCGTGGTAACTGCTGCTATCGCTAAAGTGAGCACCGAAGATTTGGCTGGCAAGAGCCCAGTGCGTGTTGATAACGCATTGAAGGGTCTGGCTGCCGGTGTCAACGTAACCTCTTCTTCAGGACAGCCTGGTGCATCTCCTAAAGTCCGTATTCGCGGTACAGGTACTATCAGCAATTCAGATCCTCTCTACATCGTAGACGGCATGCCTATCGAGGGTGGTCTCGACTATCTCAACCCTAGTGATATCGAGAGTATCGAGGTGTTGAAGGATGCTGCTTCGGGTGCTATCTATGGTGCCCGTGCTGCCAACGGTGTAATTCTCGTAACCACCAAGAAGGGTAAGATAGGAAAGGCACAGATCAACTATAACTTCTCTTACGGTTGGCAAAGCGCATGGAAGAAGCGTGATGTAACAAGCGCCACTGACTACGCCATCCTTCAGAACGAGCGTGCAGTGAATGGTGGTCAGGCTCCTATCTTTGCTGATCCATACAAACTGACTGACTCTAATGGCAATCCTATCAATGGATTTGGTACTGATTGGCAGGACTTGGTATTCAACGACAATGCCCCTGTACAGAACCATGAGGTAAGCATCAGTGGTGCATCCGATAAGATCAACTACTACCTCTCCATGGGCTACTACAAGCAGGAAGGTATCGTAGGTGGTAACTACGGACAGAGCAACTATGAGCGTCTCTCTATGCGTAGCAACAACATTTATAATGTATTGGATGCCAGCAAGGATCGCAACTTCCTCAACAAGCTCGATGTAACCGTCAACATGGCTTACACCCGTGTAAAGAGTACAGGTATCGATGCTAATAGTAATGGCTCAGTATTGGGTAGTGCCCTCTATCTTGCTCCAACATTGGCTCCTACGGTAACCAATAGCAATGTGGCGAAGAAGTATTATAATACCTACGAGGATCCTAATACATACGATGCAGATGGTAATATTACAGGTACTCGTGATACTTACGAGCTTCTTCGTGATGCCAATGGCAACTATTATACCATCCCAGGTATGGGAGGTACCTATCAGGAGATGAACAACCCTCTTGCCATGATGGCGCGCCCAGCAGCTAAGAACTGGTCACATAAGTTTGTGCCTAAGTTCTCTATCGACCTCCAGCTCTGGGATAACTTGAAGTATCATTTCACTTATAGTGCAGACCTCAGCTTCTGGGGTTCAGATAGCTACACCGCATCCAAGTATTACCTCTCTGGTAACGTCAAGGCTGAGCATACCCAGGCTTACAAGAGTTCTGACAAGGGTATCAACTGGCAGGTGGAGAATACTTTGACATACGATAAGACTATTGGCAAGCATAGTTTTGCTGTTGTCTTAGGTCAGAGTGCAATGAAGAATAAGAGTGATTATCTGAACGGCAGCCGTTGGAATCTTGTGAATGTAAACAAGCCTTCTATCGACTATGCTACTGGTAAATATAGCCAGACCATCGTGAAGGATGCTGACGGTAACATCATCTCTGTAGGTGCTCCAACCATTGAGCATGCTGTATCAGGTGGCAATAATGTAGTGCATGCTATATCTTCTCTCTTCGGTCGATTGAGCTATAACTATGATGAGAAGTACATGCTTCAGGCTACAATCCGCCGAGATGGTTCAAGCCGTTTCGGACCATCTCATAAATATGGTACCTTCCCATCTGCCTCTATCGGATGGAATATTATGAACGAGAAATTCATGGAAAGTACTCGCGATTGGTTGAGCAACTTGAAGTTCCGTGCCAGCTGGGGTAAGAATGGTAATGATAACATCGGTGACTTCCGTTATACCGTATTGACCGCTATGGGCAACAACGTGCTCTTCGGAAAGAATGCAGTCAAGTTTAATGGTTCTAAGGCGAATGCCACAGCCAATGAAGACTTGAAGTGGGAGGAGAGTGAGCAGACTGATATCGGTTTCGACTTCGGTTTCTTCGGCAGTGCGCTGACATTCTCAGCTGACTATTATGTAAAGAAGACCAACGGTATGTTGATTACTATGCCTATCCCAAGCTACGTAGGTGAGACCAAGCCAATCGGTAACGTGGGTGACATGAAGAACTCAGGTCTTGAGTTTGAGCTCGGCTATAAGTGGCACATCTCTGATGCTCGCTTCAATGCCAAGGCTAATGTTACCTATCTGCACAATGAGTTGACCAACCTCGGTAATGATACAGGTTACATCGACCTCGATGGCTTCCTGGGTATCTCTGGTGGCGGCACTCGTGGATCTAACGGTCAGCCTTTCCCATACTTCTATGGTTATAAGACAGCTGGTGTGTTCCAGAATATGGCAGAGGTTAATGCTTATACCAATGCAGATGGAAATTTGATCATGCCAGATGCCAAGCCAGGTGATGTACGCTTTGTTGATGTCAATGGTGATGGTAAAATCGATCCAGATGACCGCACCAACATCGGTAATGGTACACCTTCATGGATCTTCGGTTTCAACTTCAATGCTGAGTGGAAGGGTTTCGATCTCAACCTCTTCTTGCAGGGTGTAACAGGTAATAAGGTATTTGATGCTACCTATCGTACAGATGTGTTCTCTGGCAACTTCCCTACTTGGATGCTCGGCAGATGGACTGGTGAGGGTACCTCCAATAAGTATCCTATCCTGAAGAATGGCGATGCTACCAATTGGCAGGTTTCTGACCTCTATATTTGCGATGGCTCTTACTTGAGATTGAAGAACATCTCTTTGGGTTACACCTTGCCAAAGCAGCTTACACAGAAGTTGTCTATCAGTCACTTGCGTTTCTACGTGATGGCAGAGAACCTGATTACCTGGACCAAGTATTGGGGCTTCGACCCTGAAATCTCATCAGGTGGAACTTCTCTCGGTGTAGACTATGGTGTATATCCACAGGCTCGCACCTACACCATCGGCGTAAACCTTTCATTCTAAAATAAGAACCTTTAAAATAAAGACTATTATGAAGACAATAAAATATATAGCTTTAGGAGTGTTGGCAACCAGTATGACACTGGCAAACACATCTTGCAGCGACAGCTTCCTAGAGGTGGAGAACCCATCAGGTGAAAACCTCGAAGAATATTATACCACAGATGCCCATATCAATGAGGCTCTGAATGCGGCTTACGATCCTATCCACTGGCCAGACTGGGGATTGGGACAGTATAATGCTCTCAATATCGATGCCGAGATAATGGGCGATAACTTCTGGGTAGGCGGTTCTAACAAAACCGATCAACAGCACTGGCACATGCTTGCCAACTATGAGGCAAATGCCAGCAATACCCTTAGCTCACTTTGGACAGTGGACTACTCAGGCATCAAGCGTTGTAATGACCTCTTGAAGTATTTGGGCTGGGCAGAGGCTAATCTCACTGCTGCCAACAGGGCATCTTATGAGATGCAGGGTAGAGCCCTCCGTGTATATTTCTACAATAACTTGTGGCACTACTTCGGCAATATTCCTTTCTATCTGGAGAACTTGTCTGCTCCTTACACAGCCCCACAGCTCAAGGCTGATGAAGTATATGACAAATTGATAGTAGAGCTTGAGGCTGTAATTGACTCCAAGGTCCTGCCAATGCGTTGGGACGATGCCAACTGTGGAAGAATGTCGCAGGCCATGTGCTATATGATGTATGCCGAGATGGTGATGTTTCAGAATGACAAGACTCGCTATCCTAAGGCTCTCCAGTATATGCAGGAGCTCATCACCGACAAGAGTGACTATGATATAGTAGACGATTACGCCTCTATTTGGAAAGAGAGCGGCGAATGGTGCAAGGAGAGCATCTGGGAAGTAAACTATGAGGATGGTAACAACGAGCGTGGTTGGAATTCACCATTGGCTATTGGTGGTACAATATTGCCTACCTTGATTTCTCCAAACTCTTGGCCTGGTGGCGATGGTTGGAACCAAGGCGGTGACGGTTGGGGATTCCTACCTGTTCGTACCGAAACCTATGCTCTGTTTGCTGACAACGACAAGCGCCGTGATGCTACTGTATGGGACTGTCGTGGCGCGAAATATACCAAACGTTATGAGGATACTGGTCTTTGGCTGGCCAAGTATCGTCCGTTCACAGAGAACAATGCTGACGCAGGTTTCGATAATAACCTTAACTATAATAACAATCTCCGTGTATATCGCTTGGCTGAGGCTTACCTCAATGCTGCAGAGCTTTTGTTGGAGACAGGTGGCGATGCTAATCAGGCTAAGGATTATGTGAATAAGATTCGCAACCGTGCAGGAATCGCAGAGCTTGGAGCCGTAACTCTGGATGATGTTATCAATGAGCGCCGCTTGGAGTTTGTGGGTGAGGGTAAGCGTTACTTCGACTTGGTTCGTACAGGCAAGGCTGCCAGCGTATTGGTGCCAGATGAGTATGGCTATCGTACCAATTCTTGGACAGAATCTAAGAAGTATATCCCAATTGCTCAGGCAGAGCTTGACTCAGACCCAGCATTGGTACAAAACAATTACTAATACATTAAAATGGTAACGATTATGAAAAAGATATTATATCATTCAGCATTTGCATTCCTAGCAGCCTTTCTGCTAGGAGCATGCTCCCCAGAAGATTTTAGCGGTGCCAATGGCGAATTGCCTAACATTGCTGATTATGCTGACAACTTCAATATCAGTGTTGATCAAGACATCAATACAGCTAATTTCAGTTTTAACTCAATAGAGGGCATCACCCCAATTTGGGTAATTGATGGTGCTTATTCTTCAGACTATACATTGAGCAAGTACTATCGTAAGAAGGGAACATACGATGTGGAGTGCTTTGTGAAGAATCGCAATGGTATTAGCAAGGAGAGCGTCAAGAAGCAATTCACGGTGGAGAAAACCAAGATGAATGGCTTCGCAGGTTTCGTAGAGGATAGTGAGTTTAATCTCTTCAAGAGAATTACCTTCCCTGAAAAACCTTCTGCTGGCTATTATGCTCCAGGATGGACCCAAATTGCTGACCCGGTTTGTAGCTACAGCAAGGGATGCTATACATTGAAGCTCCCTAAGGCAACTACCGAGCGTTGGCAAGCTCAGGTTCCTTTCAAAAACTTAGGTATCTCTACTAGCGCAGATAAGCATTATGACTTCTCTTGCATCATTACATCTGCCAAGGGACATAATGCCGTTAAAGCGAAACTTTGTGATTCTGGCGCAGGTGGTGATGACATCATTCTCTTTGACTCTAAGGATGTAAATACCGGTCTTGAGGCAGGAGAGCCTAAGTGTATTTTCGGCTCAGACCTCGAAGGTAAGGATATTCAAAACCTGAAGGTGGTATTCGACTTTGGTGGAAATCAGGCTGATGATGAAATCATGATAGAAAGTCTGGTGTTAAAAGATCATGCCAACGATGACGGTACTGTGGTTCCGGTAGAATTGAAGGTGCCATTCGACTATAATACAGCTGGAAACCTTTGGAAGGATGTAGATGAGAATCAGTCATTCGTAAACACCAATTGGTTTGGTGATGCAGGATGGGCACCTATCGAGTGTACTCCTGTTGTCAAGCATGAGGGTAACAAGCATTCTATCGTGATACCTGTAGAAACTCCAGCTGAGCAGTGGCACGCACAATGGGCTTTGACAGAAGTTCCTGTCGCTATCAAGATGGGACAGAAAGTTGATTTCTCTTGTAAAGTAAAAACTTCTGCTCCGTTACCTCTTGCAACCTTTAAGCTTTGTGATACAGGCAATGATGATAGCTTCTTGTTTGCTGATATGTATACTGATATACAAGGTGAATATGTTGTCCGTTATGATGATGCCGTGATTAAAGGTAAGAATCCTGGAGATATGGCCAAAATAAAACTTGTAATGGACTTTGCCGGTGCTCCTAAGGATGCCGAGGTAACCATCAGCGATATCGTTTTGATTGTGAAATAGGCTTTAGGTTTTATAGGTTTATATAGAATTATACAGGAGCTGCTTCTATAAAAATAAGTAGGAGTGGCTCCCTTTCTAAATTTTAAATGACATGAAATTCTTGAAAATATTTTCCTTCCTTCTCTCGCTTATGCTGCTTTCTTGCAGCAGCAGCTCTTCTGACGGCGATGGAGAGGTGACGATATCCTGCTCTCCTACGCGCATAGATGTTCCTGCCAAAGGCGGTACTTATAAAATCATGATTGTGGCTTCTGAAGGAGGCTGGGAAGCGAGAGCATCCTTCCCTGGAGAAGGTCCTACGACAAATGTATACCCTTGGTTTAAAGTGAGTGCCAGTGGTAATAACAAAGCTATGGGTATGGTAACTGTAGATGTGGAAGAGAATAAATCGTCTGTTGATCTTGACGGAAGTGTCGAGATTTCATTAGAGGATAAGAAGGTATCGGTGCCAGTGCATCAGGCTGGAAAACAGGTTACTCCTATTGAAGGGGGCGAAATGGTGATTCCTGAGGGGTACAAACTGGTCTGGAATGATGAATTTAATAAAGGCTCTGAGTTGAATAGTACCGACTGGCGTCATGAGGTGCAGAAGTCGGGCTGGGTGAATAATGAACTTCAGAATTATGCGAACGGCTCTGCTGATGGCAAACGCGTAACAGAAATTGCTGATAACCGGCTTTACATCAACTGTTTCAAGGGCAGCGACGGCAAGATTTATTCGGGGCGCGTATATGCTCACGAAACCCAGGGCTGGCTTTACGGTATCTTCGAAGCTCGCATCAAATTGCCTAAAGGTAAAGGTACATGGCCTGCTTTCTGGATGATGCCTTGCAACAATGATTTCGGAGCAAATCCTTGGCCTAAATGTGGCGAGATTGATATTATGGAAGAGGTAGGCTTTAATCCTAACTATACTTCTTCGTCGCTCCATACTGAGAAGTTTAATCACGTGATGGGAACCCAGATTACCAAGGAGCGTCTGACTGTGGGTGCTGAAGACGGTTTCCACGTTTATCGCCTGGAGTGGACTCCTGATTATATCAAGACCTATGTGGATGGTAAAGAACTGCTCAATTTCAACAATGATGGTAAAAATGAAGTGGGTTCATGGCCTTTCAATAAACCATTCTATGTTATCCTCAACCTGGCTTGGGGCGGTGATTGGGGCGGCAAGAAGGGTGTTGACGAAAGCGCCCTCCCTGTTCAGATGGAAGTGGATTACGTGAGAGTATTCCAGAAAAAATAAGGCTTGATTTTTTTACTATATAAATAATAAGGTCTTAGGAGAAGTCGTATCTGCACTTACTCCTAAGACTTTTTCTTTTGTTCTTTTGCTCCGAATATCTGTCTTTTTCTTACTTACAATTTGCTCATTTCGAATAAAAGTTATAATTTTGCAGTTGAATTTCAAAAATCAGAGAAATAGAATGAAACAGAATAATAGTAATTTATTATATCATCTTGTGGCTTTTGTCACCGTAGCCATCTGGGGAACTACCTTTGTATCTACCAAGGTGCTGATGCTGAACGGACTTTCGCCAGCACAGATCTTTACGCTCCGTTTCAGTATCGCATACATGATGATGCTGATGGTGAATCATAAGCGGATGTTTGCTGATAGCTGGAAAGATGAGTTTAAAATGGCGATGCTGGGTATTACGGGCGGTTCACTCTATTTCCTGAGCGAGAACGAGGCGATGAATTATACCACAACAACCAATACTTCGCTCATCGTATGCTCCTGTCCGCTCTTTGCTACCTTGCTGGTACGTCTGGTTTATCGCCATTCTTCGCGTATCAACATGATACAGCTGTTGGGCTCTCTGCTTGCTTTTGTAGGTATGATTATCGTGGTGCTGAATGGCAGATTCGTGCTGCATCTGTCGCCTGTAGGTGATGCCTTGGCTTTTACGGCATGTATGAGCTGGGCTGTCTATTCGCTCCTGATGAAATCGGTATCGGGCGATTATGGCGCAGCTTTTATTACCCGCAAGGTCTTCTTCTATGGTGTGCTTACTATCTTGCCTTATTATCTTATCATCCCTGGTTGGCCGGCATGGGATGTGTTTATGAAGCCTCAGGTGGTGGGTAATCTTTTGTTCCTGGGCTGTTTGGCATCCATGATATGTTTCCTTACCTGGAACTGGTGTATCTCTAAGCTGGGAGCCGTGAAAGCTACCAACTGGGTTTATTTCAACCCTATCACCACTATGATTTTCGCCTCTCTGGTATTAGACGAAAAGATAACTCCTTACTTCCTGGCAGGTGCCTGCTGCATTCTGGCAGGTATGTATATTGCGGATAGAATGACGAAGGCGGAATAAAAAATGACGAAGCATAGCTGTAGTTAGAACTTGCCAATGCTAAGAGCATTGATGCTCTTTACCATTTTGCTTTTCATTTTTTCCATATTGATTTGTCTTTTAGTGTAATACGAATGAATAGTTGTTATTACTTATATAATATTTGTTTAGGTTTTTATTAGGCGTTCCGCCGGATTTGCCGTCCGGCGGAGCGTTATGGAGATTTCTTATTCCTCGATGACAGAAATCTGCATAGAAACATCCTCTTTTGGGCGATCGCCACGCAATGTTTCGCAGTTCTGAATCTTTTCTACGATGTCAAGTCCTTCCTCCACTTCACCGAAAACGGTGTATTGGTTATCGAGGAAAGGTGTTCCGCCTACTTCAGTGTAAGCCTTCTGCTGCTCTTCGGTAAACTTAGGATAGCCCTGCTCCTTGCAGCGCTTCTTGGTTTCATCCACCAGTTCATCCTGGAGTTTCATCAGGCCTTCACGGTCGCGGTTGCGGCGGAAGTTCATGATTTCTTCATGATGTTCTTTGGCAAGCTGGTTGAAGATATTCTGCTCCATCTGCATGCCCATCTGCTTTTCCATCTGCTTCAGTTCATTCTGCTTGTAGGTCTTTCCCCATACAATATAGAACTGGCTACCGCTGCTCTCTCGTTCTGGGTTTACCTCATCTCCCAAACGGGCTGCGCTCAAGGCACCACGCTTGTGGAAAAGTTGTGGATAAACGAACTCGGCAGGGATGGTATAGTCAGGACCACCTGTGCCCAGCATCTTGCCTTTAGGAGCGCCTTTGCTGTCTGGATCGCCGCCTTGAATCATAAAATCCTTGATGACACGATGGAAGAGAGTGCCATCGAAATATCCCTCCTTTGCCAACTTGATGAAGTTGTCACGATGCTGAGGTGTCTCGTCGTAGAGGCGTACCTTGATGTCGCCCTCTGATGTCTTTATCAATACTTTTGCCATAATAATTTATAATCAGTATATTTTATTAATCAGTATATGTCGTAATCAGTATGTTTTTTTACCTTTTTACTTTTTTACCTTTTTACTTTTCGTAATACTCATTCCACTCCTTCATAGCCTCCTGCCAGTCGGTCTGTTCACCGCTGGCTACGGCTTCTTTCTGTCTCTCTGCCTCGTCGCGAGCCTTATCTCGGGCACGTTTTGCCTTCATTGCTTCGATGGTGGCATCGTCGAGAATCTGAATGGCGCCACGCTTGATGGCAGCCTGCAACTCCTCTTCTCCGAAAGCCTTGCCAGGCTCATTGAAGTCAGAGATATTGAATTCATAATCCACGCGAAGGTCGTGGCGTATCATTTTCTGTTGTAAACGGTTGCCTGCGTTTTTGAGTCGCAGCAACTTGCCGATTTCCTTGATTTCTCCTGCTGAGTATTTGTTTCTTCCCATTAATATGATTTGATATTATTATTTTTGCGTGCAAAATTAAGCATAATCCTCGACAAAACCAAGAAAAGTTTCAAGGAATTCACAAAAGAATCCCTTTCTCCCTTTACTTTCTTGCCCTTTTTACCCTTTTACCTTTTTACTTTTTTACCTTTAAATCACTTCCATGCCTTCTTCTGGTTCAGCTCTATCAGACGGTCGAATTCAAAGTCGGCTTTGATTTTATCCAATATCCTCTTTACGATGATATTCATCACGCTTCCTTTGCTGTAGTTGGCAGAGCACATGAAGTTTACCCGTCCCTCCTTGACAAGCTGGCAGGCAGTCTTCTGTTTATCCTCGTTATCATATACCGCAATCGAGTGGCCGCCATGTTCCTTTACCATCTTCATGCAAGGCACATCGGTTTCTCCATCTCCGAAGTATATCATTCGGGGGAAAGGGATAGGGCGCTTCTCGTCGGGGATATACTGGTTCACTCTTCTGTTGTCGCTCACCTGTTTGATACCTTTGTTGATTTTGAAGAGGAATTGCGTCTTGGTAGTATAGTCTACGGCTACGGCTGGCCAATAGGCGATTCCCTCCTTATTGTAGAGAAAGGAGCAGGCGTAGATGTTCTCAAATTCCTGGGCGATAGGTGTGCCCTCTATCATCTCCTTCAGTCCCGAGGAGTTGATGTAGTGCTTTACGTCCAGTCCGATACTGTTGCCATATTCATTCACGAGCGAAAACCATTGTTTTACACCGCGGAACAGTTCTACATCCTTGCCGAATTTCTGAAAAGATTCCCGGGTGAGCGAGATATTATTCTTCTTGGCTTCGTCGAGCATCAGATACATATAGGTCAAAATGCCGTTGGCATCCTTACCCTCTGCAAATTTTCTGTTTTTCTCCCAGAACTCGTCTTTTGTCTTGCCTGTAGCCTGTATGAATCCAAACTCCTGCATATTGCCCGGCGACAGTGTGCCGTCGAAATCATAAACCAGCGCTACCTGTGGTCTCTTCTTTGCCATATCTCGTTCTCCTTTCTTTTATATTTACCCTAAACTGTCTATCTCTTTCGGGCGATGTTCTTTCTCCCTTAATTTGCAAATATACATAATTTTCAGCGAATTAGCAAACTATTGGGATATAAAAAATCATAATGAAACAAAAAAGGCGTACAAAACTCATTTCTGAGCATTGTACGCCTTTATTATAATATTAGTCTGTATTACTTAACTTCTTCGAAATCAGCGTCTTGTACATCCTGAGCGCCATCATTGCCTCCCTGTGCCTGCTGACCGCCCTGAGCACCCTGAGGACCTGCCTGCTGGCCGCCCTGATACATCTGCTGAGAAGCTGCCTGCATGACGGTGTTCAAGTTGTTGATAGCTGAATCGATAGCTGCAGCATCACCAGTCTTGTGAGCATCCTTCAACTGCTGCAATGCCTGCTCGATACCTGGCTTCTTGTCAGCTGGAATCTTATCACCGTTATCCTTCAGGAAGTTCTCGGTGGTGAAGATCATGCTGTCTGCCTGGTTCATCTTGTCAATCTTCTCGCGCTCAGCCTTATCAGCAGCAGCGTTCTGCTCTGCCTCAGCCTTCATGCGGTTGATCTCGTCCTCGCTCAAGCCAGATGAAGCCTCGATGCGGATGCTCTGCTCCTTACCGGTAGCCTTATCCTTAGCTGATACGTTCAAGATACCGTTGGCATCGATATCGAAGGTAACCTCAATCTGAGGAACACCACGGCGAGCTGGAGCGATACCTGTCAGGTTGAACTGGCCGATACTCTTGTTCTGAGCTGCCATTGGACGCTCACCCTGCAATACGTGGATGGTAACCTCTGTCTGGTTATCAGCTGCTGTAGAGAAT
>ULNA01034039.1_pt1 | contig 13856 bp, 14 predicted proteins | sample 1951801 | NCBI WGS metagenome assembly ULNA01 (sample SAMEA4835565, study PRJEB28245) | human gut metagenome | biome: gut microbiome; material: fecal sample | place: Denmark | collected 2008
TGCTGCTGCACAGGTTCGGCCACGGGCTGCTGCACAGGTTCGGCCACGGGCTCGGCTACAGGTTCGGCTTCGGTCTGACGTACCTTCGCAGGTGCGGGTTGTCCCGTTGCGTTGGGGGGTTCAGCAGCGACATGATCGGGCGTGATGAGACGGTCGTTGAAAAGGTCGCTGAGGTATGTTTCATCATTGAGGCGCTTCGCCACTTCCTGAACGATTTGACGTTCGCGCCGCGACTTGAAAATATTGTTGAAGCCCGGCATCGAGATGCGGCTGTTGACTTCGGCCCTGAGCTGTTCAACAGACATACCGGTGAATTTCAACAGACCGTTGATGTAGTCTCCGATGTAGAGGTCGTTGCGGAATTTTGCACTGGCCTTTGCGTCAGCCTTGTCATTGGGATGTACTGTGGCGAAGTTGTCCGCAGGCGCGCTCTTGTCGGTGAACATCGCTCGAAGCATACTTGCAACATCATCGCTGATGCCGATGTAACGCTTGTTGCGCCCCGTGTAAGGTTTGAACGCGGACGAACCCGCCGTCTGCGCTGCGGAGGCGTTTGCCGCTTCGGCGGCATTGGAGACAACCGCACCATCAGAACCCGACGGACCGATGGGTTCGACAGGGGATGCGACAGAATCCGCAGCATCGGCAGCATCGGCAGGAGGCTGCGTTGTGTCCGTCGTCCGTTCGACGGAACGCCGTGCTTTGGCCGGAGCGGCGTTGAACGGGGCGAACGGCACGCCGGTCACAGCACCGGCGAGAGCCGCATCCAGGACGTACTCAGACAAAGGTGTATCCAGACCGGTATTCTGGTTGAAGACCACGTTCTCACCGAACTGCTGCCCGGCATTCATCATGGCGCCTTCGAGCATGGAAGCAGGAAGGGCACGCACCGAACGGGCCAAAAGCCCCTGCGATGCGGCATCCGTACCTGCGTTAGCCAGTCGTTGCATGGCGCCACCGCCGATACCTCGCTGGGCCAAAGCAGCCGCACCACGAGAGATAGGCGCCAAGGCGCTGCGGGCGAAGACGCCACCAGGCAGCGCATTCGCAGCAAACCCGGTCAGACCGGCACTGGCAGAGCCTGCTTCGATAGCCTGCGTCTGCTGCTGGTCACTGAGGTTCTGGTCATTCACTACACGGCGCGTGTAGCTCCCGACACCCGTCGGGACACCGGCGAGGCCGCCAAGAACAGCACCACCCACGGCCCCGCCAAGGGCCCCGGGAAGACCAAGTGCAGCGCCCAGAGCGCTACCAGTCTTGGCACCGACGACAGCACCAGCAAGACCGGCGCCCAGGTCGCCGATGGTATCGGCCATAGTATCGAGAGGATTGGTAACGACATGCGTGAGCGTACCAAGACGGCCTTCAGCGCGCAGACGTTCCTGCTCCTGCCAGTAAGGGTTGGCAGCGATAGCTTGCTGCCTACGTTCTTCACCGCGTTTGGCGATGAGCTTCTTTTCTTCAGCAGAAGCTCCCAGCATATCGAGGTTGTCACCGAAGGTGGAGATACCTTCCTTGACACGGGAGAAGAGCGAACTCCAATCGTTATCTTCGATAGCGCGCAACTGCTGTCTTCGTGCCGCTTCGTGTTCGGCCAGACCTTCGCGTATGAGTGCCGCAGCAGGAATTTTGAGCGTCTTCTCAAGGCGAGGAATGTCCTCTTTACGAATGGATTCGAGGACTTCTGCCTGTCCTTCGGTAGACAGCTCAGGAAGATTGGCAAGTTTCTTGGATACAGCAGGGTCGTTCGACAAAGCAAACTTCGCCCTGTCGTTGGTCATGGCCTCGAAGTTTCGGGTAGCCAGTTTTTCTGTGCCACCATAGACAGGTTCATAGATGGGGTTCCCCTGTTCATCGAGACCACGGTAAATGTGATACACCTTACCGCTGCCGCTGCCGCGTCCCCCTCCCGCACCGCCACCACGCTGTCCGCGAGCCATTGCGGCATACAGCAGAGACAAGGACCTCAAGTCCTTCGTGTAGTCGGGGGCTTCAAAAGGACGTATGTTGACGGTGGGGAGGGAAAACTGCGGCATGATGTTTACTCCAGGGTAACGGCTTCGATGATGCGACGCAAATCAGCATCATAAGGAGAGACATCACCAGAGACGACACTTTTGGATGTGCTGTCTTGACCAAGCTCACGCAAAGCCGATTCGAGCATATACATATTCTGGTGGTACTGTTCGTCGTCCATGAACTGCGTCTTATCGACAGTAGACGCGCCGGACTCAGCACCCTTGATGGTATCCAAAAGCATACTCATGGTCTAGTCCTTACTGTGCCACCGTGGGCGCAGCCTGCTGCGGCTGCCGGATGTAGTCCTTACCGGACAGGAGAGCGGCGAGCAGGGCAGGCAACTGCATGTAGGTCGGGAGCTGGTCGATGTCAGCCGCTACACGGCCCCAGGTGGCAGCAGTGGAATTGGGGTCATAGGTGGGCCCAAGCCGCTGACCAAGCTCCCGGGCCGAAGGCAAGCCGCCAAGAACCTGCGCCGTGCGCGGGTCTCTGGCAAGGGCCATAGCCTGCGACATGATTTCACCTTCATCATAGGACATGTCGATAGGACGGTCAGGATACACCACCGTATCGACAGGCGCAGGCTGGGCAGGTGCCGGAGCCGTAGCACGCACTTCTTCTTTGAGCGGGAAGGGACCTTCCCCGGAGAGTTTGAGGCCGCGACTCTGAACAGGAGCGGCAGGTGCGGCAGGTGCGGCAGGGGTGGTGCGTCGGACAGGGGCCGCAGGAGCAGCACGACGAACCGGCGTGGTAGCCTGCTGGAGCGCGGGACCGGCAGGAACCTGCATGAACGGCATGATGCCGGGCATCTCTCGCACCATGGGGTCGATGACAGCACCGTTCACCACATGCGGATACTGCGACGGGAACCCGACCAACGGTTGGACGCCGACATTGCCGTAGGGGTCCATGGTGGTGCGAAAAGCTGCCGTGGCATACGGGCTACTCTGCTGCATCACCGGGGGCATACCGGCGGCCTCATATCCGGCACGCGCACCAGGGGCAGAGTAGTGCGCCCCGGATGCCTGAGTGGCGACCATGCCGGGGACAGGGGCGGCAACATAACCACCAGCAGGGGACGCAGCCGCAGTTTGTGCGACTCGGTTGGCGAGCTGCATAGCAGGATGGTCAGCAGGAAGGTACCATTCCTGCGCTCCCATGACGTTGTTGAGATGTTCTTCGGAGATGGCCTGTGCGCGGGCTTCCGCCAGGGCGCGAGCGATAGCAGGGTCAACAGTAGGCATACTGGAACTCCTTACATGGAAGAGGGATTAGTCTGCAAAGGGGCTGCACCGCCGAGACCGCCGCCGAGACCGCCGCCGAGCAGGGCGCGATACAAGGCGATGTCCATAGGATTCAACCCGCCGCCAGCAGCCCCGGCACCGGCCAGCATACCCGGCATCTGCCGGTACATGTTGGCGAGCATCTGCTGTTCGAGCTGCGCGTTTTGCGGCGCGTACAAACTGGCGTAGTAGTTGCGGGCCATGAGGGCCGGATGCAGCATCCAGTTCTGTGCCGTGGTCATGCGATTGTTCAGCACGCCAAGCCCCGAATTACGGGCAGCGTCATAGACGATTTGCATTCGGGGATTGAACGTCTGTTCGGTGAAGGCATTCTCGAGTTGCCCTGCCTGTACCTTGTTGTACTGGTTCAGGTCTTCCCAGTTGTCTTGCACAGCCATCCGTTCCCCTTCGACGAAACCGGGAAGGGCGCGTCCGATGGCGGCAAAAAGATTACCAAAGTCCATATGTCATGCTCCTATATAGCAAGTCCGCCACCGGCGGCGGCAGGATTTGTGGCACCGGCAGCGAGCGAGACGATGCCGCCATTCTGACCGTTAGTGCCCAGGTACGTCGTCGGGTACACCGTATCGAAACGGGCGCCGTAATACCCCAACGCCATACCGATACTGCCGAATGCCTTGTTGGCGATACCTGATACGTCGTTCATCAGGGAACGTGCCACATCCCCGTATTTCATGGCCATCGACCCGAGGTTGCGTCCGAGGTTGAGGACGTTCCCGCGCCGGTTCCAGCGCTGGTCGTTCTTGAAGTCCATGAACCAGGTGTCGTCGCGCAGGTTGTAGTTTTCGGTATCCGCCAGCATGAGGCTGCGACCGAACGCCATGCGCGACAGCAACGAAGGGTCTATGCACAGATGTTCTGCCTTGGCCTTCCGGGAAAGGGCTTCGTCGATGGTGTCATAGGCGCTGTTTACGGCGCCTTCCGCCCGTGCCCTGTCATCGGCACAATTCATCTTCGCGAGGGGCGCGGTAGAGACTTCTTGCAGCAACTTCTCTTCGAGCGGGCGGTATTTTTTGTCGAATCTGTCCCACTTATATTTTGCCTGCTGATAGTAGCCTTCAGCGAGGTCCTGCTGCTTGTCGGCAATCTGTCCCTGGATGGTGGCGTTCAACACGGCAATGGCTATCTGTGCTGCCTTGAAGAAATTGGACCAGGCGTTTTCACCAACAGGACCGTATTCCGGTGCGGCCCAATGACAAAACCGCAACGCGTCCATGACACCCTGCTTACCGCCATGCCCGGCACCATGCAACGTCTTGTCGATGCGTTCTCCGGCCTTGTCGATACTCTTCGACACCTTGCTCGATGCCTGGTTGATGGCGTTGGCGACAGCCTGGGGGTTGGCACATGTACACTGCGCCATAATCTGTTACCCTCCTTTGGGCGCTTCACGCTGCGCTTGCTGCGTGGTCACATTACCAGCCAGGTATGTCGTCGGGTAATGCGGCTGATTGCGGTTGAGTTCGTATCCCAGGTACTTGCCTGCTCCGACAAGGCCCTGCCATGTCTGGTCGAGCAGGTCCCCGTAGATGCCCGCAGATGCCGCACCGAGCGACACCACGTCAGTGATGATGTCACGTCCGCGTTTCGCTGTGTTCAACATCTTCTCGAATCTCACATCGTTACGCGTCTCGACATAGGCACGCTCGTTGCGGTAGCCCAGGCCGTCCGCCATAGCCACGGCATCAGCCTGTGCCATCATCACCTGTGTGAGTATGTCGCTCCGCAAACCCGTGCAGTAACGGCTCATGCACCGCATGGGTTTGCGGAGCTTGCCCTGGAACTCTATCCATGCGCTTGTCCGTGCCCGGCCACGCGCTATGTCGTACAGAGGCTCGGCCACTTCGAGCCGCAGAGACTCTTCGATTTCCTGGTCTTCGACAGGAGCGTAGGCGTTCTGGTAATAGTCCATCCAGTTCTGGGCTATCCGCCAGTATTTCTTCGCCATCTCCCATTCTTTGACGGCGATGTCGTATGCCTTGTAGGCACTGATGGTCGCGGCAGCCAGCGCGGCAGCGGACAGTATCTCGCCAAAAAGGCTGCGTTCAGAATCGTTTACGCCGCGTTGCGGATTGCATTGTGTGTATCCGGCCTCGACCATGACATGTTCCTCTTAGCTGTTGGTGTAACGAATCTGCGTGGTACGGGATGCCTCCCGCCAACGGATGCTCAGGTTGGGAGCCTGTTCCTGTTCACCAAGGGAAATCCAGACCTCATCGCATCCCATGAAGCGCACGGCGGTTTCCATATAACGGAACAGTTCCGCCTCGCACAGCCGGTCTCCGCCTGCGTACCAGTCTTCGATTTGGAACACATGCGAGTTGTACGCAAGCGGACGGAACGGGATGCCGATGAGGTACCCGACGGGCTTTCCGTTCTCATCCCAGGCCATGAAAATCTTCAATGCCTTGGTGAACCAGAGCTGGGCGAACGTCTGCACGTTCATGTCGAACGGCTTGCCGTAAATGCGTTGCTTCTCGTTCACCCAGGACGCCGTATAGAGGGGCGCGAATTCTCGCGTCAAGTCATCCAGGGCAACGTTGATGTCGCTGTCCGGTTCCAGGATGTCGATGCGGTAGTCCATGGTGTCGTTCTCCTGTTATCGCCCGTCGTTGACGGTAAAATATGCTGTGCCGATGTCGATGAAGTGTACGGGCTCCACTCCATGTAACGTCACAGTGTACCAAAGATGCCGCCCGCTGCGTCGGATACGCACAGGCTTTTCTTCCCTGACCATCCTGTCCAGCATGGCGCCGTCGTGGGGGTTTTTGATGGTCACATCCACAGGGCCGCCACCCACCTTACAGGATACGGGGGCCCAGGCAACACCACGGGCGGGTCCGGCGTTGCTTAGGCTGTTCTGACCCACGGCATCGCCACCGGACGTAAGCGGCCTGCTGCGCCATGTGTACGGCCTGTACCACGCGGCACTGTCCCAGCCCCATACCTTGTCATCTTCCAGCAGCAGGAGCTTGCCTGTGTTCGACGTGGTACACGCCACAGGCTTGTCGGACAACGTGACAAGTTCCGCACCCTGCATGTCGCCGAAGGGGTCGCTGTCGATGTCCAGCATGAAAGTCGCCATGTCCGTAGCGAAAAAGAGAAACCCCTCCCAATACGCCATGCGGATGGTGTCGGGCTTGAGCCTCTGCCAGTCACGTTCGCCGAACCATTTCTTCGTGATGACATGCCACCCGCCATTGCCGGTAAGCAGCACGAGCCCCATGGTGGAAGCATAGATAAACCCGTGTCGTGTCATCACGGAAGCATTGGCATAACGGCAGCCGATGTTCGGCAGCGGTGTGTCGATGCTGACGACCGGGGTGCATTTGGTGTCGTCGCAGCTCGACACATCGATGATATACGGAGACCCGTCGGTAGTGACGTAGAGTTTGAAATCCTGCTCTCCCATGCTGACGATATTGTGGTCCAGGGTCATGTCATACTTCGCGGGCCAGTTGTGCGGCTGGAAGACTTCGGAGAAGAAGACCCTGTTGTTCCGCCACCCGACAAGCCGGATGCTGTCACGGATGGAAACCACGCCCTGCATCCTGTCAGGCGGCATACGGTCATCCTGTGTCTCCAGCGCGGCACCCAGATATGCGGCCTCTACCGTATCAGTGAAAGTGGCCTGCCCGGCAGGGATAGACGCGACGAACAGAAAGGCCGTCAGCTTCTTCTGCACCTTGCCGTCCGCCGGACGGAACCCGGTAGAGGCCCTGTAAATATGCACCCGGTCGATGCCGTAACCTGCGGGCGGGTTCACTATCCCGGAGACCGTCACAGAACTACCGTCTTCCACACGCACGATATTGCTGGCTGGGGACGGCGCACTCTCTTCCATTCTGGAATTGACGTAGGTGTAGACATAGGCCCGGGCATCAGCTTCACGACTGCACTGCTCAGAGGCTGATGCCACAGGCGGATACACCGGCGCCGGTACACCGGCGTAGTAATACACAGGCCGACAGGAACGAAGGTCGGTGAGTTCCACGACTTCGAGCCCCCGTCCGTCACGCCCCGTGATGTAGAACGACCGATGGTCGGGATTGAGGTCGGCGGCGATGACCTTGTCAACCCACGACACCATGCAGCAGCCGTGCATGTGGAACGACCGCGCCCCTTTGACCGCATCATACAGGGGGAGCTTGTCTCTCCAGGCTTCCAGTCGCCCATTACGCAGCATGACATCATGGGCCATGGTCGCCTGGGTAGCTGCCAGGGAATGGTCGGATACGCGTGGGATGATGCCGCCGAAGCTGGAGAGTGTGATGTTCATATGTCAATCAATCCCAAAGTTCTTCAGCTTTGTACTTGTTCACAGAATCAACCCCACCGGCGGGACGGATGGAAAGACTCACCGGATACCCGGAGGGGAAACCGGAATCAGAATGCAGGATGAGTTCATGCTCCCCTGCGACCCACACACCGGCAGGCTGCACACGCGCAAGGACGGTGGACGAAAAGTTGAGCGTAGTCCTGGCTGTATGCGGGTCATCGGCCCCACTCACAGTAGTCTCAGCCGTGGCCGTAGTGCTGCACCGTAGGATGTTGGACTGCGGCGTACCATCGAGCCGCACCTGGATTTGGGAGAGCCATGCCCGTGTCGCAACAGTCACGATGTCGATGACGATAGGGGTATTTGTCCGCAACGTGAAACCGATGACCTGCCGCACGATGTCACCTGCGACGACAGGCAGCAACGTATGGATGGCGTCCGGGTGCTGCGTATCTGCAATGGCCACGACAGAACCCAGATTATTCAGCTCCACATCGTAAGGACCGAAAGCATACGTCTGGGCCGGAATATCGATACGCTGCGTGAGATTGAAGATGCGGTTCTTGAGGTCGAGCTGAACGTCATACCCGCCGCACTGGTAGATACCATTGCGCACGTTTGCCGGTTTGCTCAAGGAAATCGTGGCAATACCTACTTTGTTGTCCACCTGTACGTCGATACCGTCACCGGGCACGATACCGTTCACACCGCTGGAAGTCGTAGGTTCCGTATACTCCACCAAATGGCCATACTGGTCGAAGCGCATACCGTTCACAGTAGTGTTGAGACCACCGCTCTTATGCGAGATGACCAGTGCATCAGCCGCAGACCCCGTGCCAGTGACAGTCACGCCGTTGTTCCCTGCCACGACGCGCAAAGTCTCGGCAGAGATGTCAGCCTTGATGCGGTAGGGGTCGGAAACGGTGCCACGACCGCTGACGATAATGCCGTCCCCACCTTTGATGCTGCACCGCACCAGAGGACGCCCGGAAGCATCACAGGTATAGAGATTCCCTGCCAGCGGAGACGCCTCACACGACGACGCCGCGCCTTCGCTGGAGGAAGCACAAGCAGCAGGGACTTCCGTGCAAGACGGCGGCACATACAGCGCCACGTCGGCTTTCTCCAGACCAACGATACACCCGTCGGCTATGATGATGCGGTCGTAAATACCATCAGGCGGGGGCGTACCTGGCTGCGCTTTGAGGCAGCCGTTCTCTTGCCACAAACGGCCTCCCCAGGGAAGACACAACGAAAAATCAGGGCAGCCTGATTTGACCTGTGGCTCCTGGATAGTATCTCCATTACAATCGAACGTCATGCGGGGGGAACATTTGTCTTGCATCGGTGTCACCTCTTTGAAAGCAATAACGCATCCGTACCTAAAAGAAAAGGGCACTTGACTTTATGGGTATGCTACGGTTAAATGGGCTTCGACGACAGAGATGCCGGACGGGCTGATGAACATGGTGCTGTTCTCCGCCGACGTGGTGAGACTTCGGTCTCACCACGTCACCTATCTCTTGTTGAGCTCGATATGGCGCGTATATGTGTTTGCTGAAAAGCCCCCCATCCCTGCCTGGGATGGGGGGCTTTTCTGTTTCCAGCTTTTGCTTAGAGCGCTCTGCCGAACCCTATCTTGACGATTCCGCGTTGTCCGCACAAGGCGGCATCCTGTGCCAGCTTGCCCAGCATACGCCGGAACTCGGCATACAATTCGCTGCCGACCCTGAGATTGGTCCACGGACGCCCTGTGATGAGCATGATGGAAGCACGCGTCCCCATGATGAGGGCGGGGAAAAGTTCATGCTCGAACTGACTCGGAAGGGAGCAACTGTTACGTCCCGGTACTACACCCATAGACACGCGGAGTTCCCCACCACAGTCACACATGCACGCGTGGAGAACCTGTTCCTCGGGGTCGTACCAAACCTTGTCCCGACGCATACGGGGCCAGTCCTCTCCGGCTACGAGCGTTCTGCGTACATCATGGAGACAACTGTCGCTGCATGTTGGATGCTGCGAAACGCCCGTCAGGGCCGTCATTTCCATCCCGTCAGGCGATTTCACTGCATACCGAGTTACCCCGGGCTGCAATTTGATTCGCACTGTTCGCGTCACGAGAGGGGCCTTGCGGCACATCTCGATGGCTGTACGAAGCAGGTAATAGTCGAACAGTTCCGCCGGAAGGTCTTTCCATTCAAACCGCAGTTCGGCATGGAACTCACTTAGCGGCGTTGTTGGAAACGGTTCGTACACGACCATCGGCGTTTTCCTCCAGCAGTTTACGCGCCATCTCAGCCTCGACCAGCTTGAAATAGGTGTCCCGGTGCGAAGCGGCAAGCTGCGTGATGGCAGGATTGTTTTCGCTGTCCATGCTCAGGGCCCTGTACAGCATCCACTGTTTGACCATGGACACGAGCGGCGCGGGGATATTCGTATCATCGTCATATCCGTCAGGCTCGACGTAACACTCCACAAGGACGTAATGCTCCTTGCGGTCGGTACGGGATACCCCAGGATACACTCTGAACAACGTGTCCACCGTGCTGCTGATGGAGTATCCGGTGAGGTCCCCGCCCATATGACACTGCGACGCAGGTCCGCTCCAGGTGTTGGCCTCATCATCCGCCACACGGGACAGTCTGCGGATGATGTGTTCCCCATCCTCGGTGACTTCCCCGAGGACGCGTTCGATACGCTCGCAGTCGCACGCCTTCTGCCACACTTCTCCGGGGGAAAGTTTCACGACTTTATGCTGCACGAACTTGTCGGAGAACCGCTCGCTGACCATGAGCAAGGCTTCCGCCAGATAGGCTTTCAACTGCTCATAAGTCCAGTGCGTATATTCATACCCCGGTTCCTGGTCATTGAGGTCCAGGGACACTTCCCGAATGACGTTGGAGACCTTCATCAAAATTACTCCGTGGAACGCACGAGAGCCGCAAGGTCATCCTCGATACCATGGTAATAGGCATCGAGCGGCTGGGCCGCATAGGGGAGCCGGGTGGCTTCTTCGACACCCTTCTGCCGCACATCTTCCATCGTAGGTTCATGCTTGCCGGAGAACGCATTGGCCTGCTTGATGACCGTAGCCTGCGCCTCGGCCAGCAAGGCATCACGCTCGGCAGGCGTGTACTCGGCTTCGTTCACAGTGGAACGCCATGCCGCAGGGTCGGTGTTGCCTGTGCTGTCACAACATTCCATGATGTCGCGCTGTTCGGCAAGCATGGGGTCCCAGGGAAAAACGATACCGTTTTTCTTGCTGCGGAGGTGCGAAGAACGCGGCAACGGAGGAACCGCGTTCTTCGCACCGGCAGCGTGCAGGGCCTGCTGACGCGCATCGCTATCGCGTTCGTTGAGTATGCCGCGCAGGTCTTGCTGGGAGACGGCAGAGAGCGGAGCGGAAGACTGATACATAGTGCTGTTCTCCTGTATAGGGATGGAGGGTAGAGTTTGGTCTACGCAGACGGTTTCTTCAGGAAAGCCGCACCGGGGTCGTTGCCGAAATCAGTGCTGGCAATACGCATCCCCATGATGGTACGGCGGGCGTCCTCGGAATCGTTGGACATTTCCTTGGTGGGACCAGTCTGCGCCTTGAAACGGGGCGTGAAGGTCTTGCCGCCGGAAACCGTATCCTTGGACGCGGGCCCGGTGGCCTTAGTGTTGGCGACATTGGCCATGACGCACCTCCTTAGCCGACCTGCGTGGAGCCTTCAAAGGCAAACAGCTTCGCCGACATGTACACGGCGATGTTGGACTTCCACACGAGCTTGAGACGCTCGGCATCACCGGCCACGAACTTGTAGCCCAGCAGCACGGCGCCGTAGTATTCGTCCAGACCGCCGGTGGCGTTGCCCTGGTTGTCGTATTTCACCAGATTATGCCCGAAGGTACAAGGCACGGCGCCGAGGGCCTTCGAGTCAGTCTTGGTGTCCACCCCGGTCACATTACCGGGACCGCCCTTCACGGTGGACGTGGAGACAGACGCCACTTCGGGCATACCCAGACGCGCCAGACCCCACAGCTTGTCACCGTCCTTGGGGGTACCCAGAGGGAACTGCGTGATGCCGTTGTTGGTCAGGGCCGTATCGAAGTCGGCATTTTCTTCATACTTCCAGTCATCGGTGGCGAAGTCCCACGAGACACGCATGGCGCACGGCTTGATGTACACACCCTCGAGGTTCTTGTCGGTGGTGGTCACTTCAAAGTGGATGGCTTCGACCCAGGACCGCAACGGGACCCAGTTGAGCATGATGGTGTCGCCGACGGCAGAAACTTTCTTCAGCGCGGCACGCATCCAGTTGTGGCCGTAGGTATCCGCCAGATTGGGCACCAGGGGGAAATGAAGGTTGAGATAACCCTGCCCGTAAGCAGCGTCGGCATGAGAGTCATACGGGGGCGTGAAAGCCGCATGGGGGGCACTGAAAGGCGGTTTGAACTCAGGCCAGTCACCACGACAGAACCAGCCCTTGAAATCAGGCGTACCGCCTCGGAACATATTGATGTTAGCCATTGTCTGGGTCTCCTAGTTGATAGGGTCGAAAGTCCAGTAGCCCATCGCGAGGGCGTCAGGGTAGATGACTTCGGCGCCCCAGGCCACGAGATACTGGTAACGGACACCGAAGCTGTTGGGGTCGCTGGTATTCAGCCGCGCTTCCAGGATATTGGAAGCATACGCCGTGGCTTCCTTGTGCCCCGCAAGAATAAAGAAGCAGAGGTTGCCGGACTTGTCACGCACCACGGGGACGTGGATGGATTCGATGACCGTGAAGCCCATGAGCGGATGGTCCCACATGCCGGACACGATACCGCCGCAGTTGCAACTGTACAGACTGTTGCTGTAGTTGGACATGGCGAGATAGGTGCGGAGCTGAGGCGGCACGATAATGAACATCTCGCCTTCCACCCAGCGTTTGGACTCGATGAGGACACGCTGGAGGTCAGCCAGGACCTTGGGAAGATTCTGCGGCGTCACATGCACGGGCTGGCCGGGCTTGCCCAGATTCACGTCCTGATTCATACCGGCGAGGTCGAGACTCGTGCGCGGGGACACTTCAGCCATCATGCGACCCAGGACGAAAGTACGCATGGTGCTCACATACGACTGATACATGGATTCCAGCAACTTTTCTTCGTAGCTGGGCCAGCGCTCGCAGGCCATCTTGATGTCGGTGGAGTCGAACTTGATGTCCTGATAGCCCATGTAGCAGATGCTCAGACAACGAGCCTGAGTGCTGACAGTGTTGGGCACGAGCTGCTGGTTCTTCTGGTACGAACGCAGCGGACCGACTTCAGGCGCGTACATGAGCTGGATGGTCTGGTTGCACCGGGTAACAGGTTCCAGCAGTTCGGACGCCGTGATACGCGGCAGCCAGTCGTTTTCATACACGCGAGACAGGATGAAATCGCTGTAGCCGACACGGGCGAGAGGGGTGGCCTCGATGCCGGTGTATCCACTCGCACTGGGGAAAATAGGCATGGAAAAGCTCCTTAAAGGTTATCCGGCGGCTCGCAGTTCTTTCAACCGCACGCGGTATTCATCCGGGGAAATCCGCCGCATTTGGTATAGGCTGTTGAGTTCAGCCAGGGTAAAAGTGGGTTTATTGACAGAAGAAGTTGCCGGAGTACCAGTCCCACCCGCCACCTGCACAGGCGGCACAGTGGTGACTTTGCCATTATCAGGACGGTTCTGTTTGAACTTGTCCACGATGTCGATGACGTACCGCGTATTGCCAGCATAGAACTCCTGCGTGGCAGCCTGGTCACGACTCCGGCTGCTCAGACCGTCGGGTTCCTGGAGATAACGCAGGAAATCCGGGTCATTGAACAGACTATAGAAATCAGGATGCACTTGCAGGATTTCACCAGCATAACGGGTTATCTGCGCCTGCTGCGTGGCGTTGCGCGCCTCAGCCCGATTACGTTCGATAGTCTCGCGCTGGGCTTTCACCTCAGCCACCACGCCTTCGAGCGGCTGTTGCAGCATACGCGCCGTCATAACGGCAATACGACGGGCGTCGGCAGGGTCAACCGTCTCCAGCGCATTCAACTCATCGGCACCGTCGAGACTGGCCAGCATGGCCTGCTGCTTGTTGGCGGCTTCAAACTCGGCGTTACGCTTCTGCGCCTCGGCCAACTGGTTAGCGAGAACATCACGTTCCTGCGCGAGCTGCTGCATCTGTTGTTGCTGCGCCATGTACATGTACGGGGCAATAGACGGCTGCTGCACAGGCTGCTGCACAGGCTGCTGC
>ULNA01032699.1_pt1 | contig 13816 bp, 15 predicted proteins | sample 1951801 | NCBI WGS metagenome assembly ULNA01 (sample SAMEA4835565, study PRJEB28245) | human gut metagenome | biome: gut microbiome; material: fecal sample | place: Denmark | collected 2008
TTTTGCATAGCTACAACCTCTTCTTTTAAAAGGTCAATTTGAGCTAAACTTATCATATCTTCATAGCCAGCTTTTTCATATCTTAACTGAGTAGTACCATCAGCAGCTTGTTCTTCAAATTCCATTTCATTACGAGCGTTCAAAGATTTCGGAAACATAATCAATCCTTGGTTTATTGCTTGTTGAGTACGTTCATAAGCCTGTACTTTATCACGCTTAAAGTTAAAAAGAACTAACTTTTTTATGGCTTCTGGATAGTCGTCAAGTCTTAATTTCATATATGGGTCGTTTTCATCAATAATACCATAATGAGATTTTCCTTGCTTATCAGTCCATGTATTTAAAAGCACTGCCGCAGCATCAAATCCGCCACCACCTGCACCAGCATCAAATTGTATAGTTAAAATATTATCATAATCTATTGCGCCCCTGTTATAATCAAGAAGCATCTATTTGACTATTTCAATTTGTTCTGGTTTTTGTATTACCATCTTATCTCCATTTGGCAAAGTCTCAATTAAGTTTACACCATTTACTATTTTTGCCATCCAACCTCTTACTTCATCATGAATAATCTCTGCTATAAGAACAAATGAATTATCCAATTTGGAAGCAGGGTCCCAGAAAATTGCGTATTTCTTTTCTCCATCATTGGCATATACTGGATAATAAGAATAACTATTTTTTAAAATTGTTGAACGTTTTACAAAAACGTCCTCACCACCATCTCTATCAAACCTGTTATTATACTCACGTTCAGCTTTATAGGGATTGGTAGCAAATGCGTTATCCACCTCATCTTGTGTAATCAAAGGTCTCATCGGTTTTCCATTCATCATTGGATGTAATGAAAAACTACAATCTATGTCACACACAAAATAATTAGGGTCGCCTTGCAACATTTTTTCAAATGCCATTTTATATTGGTCAAAAAGCTCACTATCAATTCCTTCTGCCGAAGATAATAGTAACTTTTTGTTCGGTAATTGTAATGGATAAAGGTCTGTATTTATTCCTTCACCTGTTATAAAGTTGGTATCTTGTGCTGTAAACGGACGTGACAGAGCATAGAAGTTCCTGTCTATTTTTCCCGCTTCATCGTAAACTGAGAAATTCGCAAATTGTTATCGTAAAGCTTTTTATCTTTACTTCTTATAGTTTCCCATAAGTTCAGCATATATTTTCATGTATCCAATAACATGGAGGACACTCGTGGATATATTATATTTATTCAATATCTATGCGTTACACTACCAATTAACCTTGCGTTATTTAATTGGTTAGCTCGGTATTACCATATGAAACACTTAGGCTTCACCGATTTTGCCCTCTAATCATTTTGAAACTCTGCTAAAATTGGATTTGTTTCAAAACGGCAGAATTTTTCTACCTTATACCAACTATATTTTTAATAACACTGTTCAAAGTGTTAATTGTGCTACCATTATATAATTCTACACTATAGCTCTGTTTTGCATGAGTAAACGGGTCTGCCGTGGAATTCATTCTTACACATTCATCCAAAAATACAGAACTCACGCCTATAACAGATGCAATATTTCCTTTTGCAAGGTTTTCAAGCTTTGTAAACGTACCTTGAGCCTGACCTCCGCTTGGAGCCATAATATATGTGTTTGTGTTTGGAAGTAATAATGCTCTTGCCATCATAAAAGGCGTTACTAAATAACTTTTTCCGCTGTTACGCCGCATTAACCACACAATATTTGCAGGAATCCAACTACTCATTAACACATACTTCTACATATCTGTTAATTGCAGTTTAAAAAAATTTTCAATAAATCTGGTGGGATTTGCTCGACCCCATCTTATAATTTTACAGTATTTATCAAAAATCTCTTTTCTTTTTGGTAAAATCTCACAATCCAGCAAATTAAAAATAGGGCTAACCATTAGTAACCACCCCATTCTGAACCGTTTTCTTCAGCTATTTCTTTTGCTTTTTCTTCCAAATCTCTTTTTGTCATTTCATATTTTAACTTACGATTCTCTTCTTGAAGAGCATCTTTTTCTCTCGTAAGTTTTTGAATCCTTTGTAATTGCTCAGTACATTGTTTAGCATATTCCGCATCACTCATACTAAGCTGATTAAAAATAGCTTTAAAACTTGCATTAGCGGCTTGCTCAATACTCTTACTTGTTTCAATGTCATACATATTAAGTATAGCATCTTCATATTTCATTTCATTCATCTTAGCCATAATGCCAGTAAACGAATTTTCACCCTTAGCTTTAGCTATAGCATAACGCTCACCAAAGCCATTATCACGACTAAATTTAGTAATTGTATCAAGTTGTTTATTTTTCAAGTCAGCTAAATTTTTCAATTCAGCTACACTCCCATCGCCAGACATCATTCGTCTTTCTCTCTCGTTTAATTCACGAATGCGAGAAAAAGCTAAAACAATTTGACAAGCAGCTTGGACTTTCAAACCATCAAGTTCCATACCAGCTTCAAGCATACCCAACAAATCCTTGTAAAGTATTTTACGATTTTCTTCTGGTTCAAAATAAAACGGGTCATAACCAACATTTTTCAAAACTAATCTTTTAGCTTCTAAGTCTTGCTTGCTCCACCCATTTTCAATGTCATCACCAACACTACCGTCTTTGCTATTAATAATCTTTTTATCTTTATCCTGTCTACCATTACCATTTACTCCACCACTACCAATCATTCCCTGAATATCTTTACTTTCAAGAAATACTTTTCCTTTAGCAGTAGCACTTTGATTCATAATAGACATATAACTATCAATAATATGTTTTTTACTATCTTTTTTAGAACACTCTTGTTTAGCCTATAGATAAATAGTCTCATCATAATAAATATTCAAAGCACTACAGAACCACATCATCGCAACTTGACCATCTTCTTTTGCTTTTTCAAAAAACAAATATTCATATAATCTTTTGCAACAATCTTTACATAAATGAGTGTGCATTTTACCTGTTGGTTCAACTCTTGCCAAATCCATCTCATTATAATTGAGATAATATTCGCCTTGAGGCAAAGGTCTACCACAACAAGTACAAACATATTTGTTGTATAATGGAACATATCTTCCAAAATATTTCATCCATACTGTATAATATTTTTGTAAATATTCAGGAACATTAATTCCATCTTCTTTTTTCTTTTTACTTTTACTCTTTTTGCCAGAGTTTATTTTTTCCATTATATCAGGAGTAACATCATCTTCATCCGCAATAATTTCATTTTGCTCATCAATGCCACCCTGAAAAGCCTTTTCAGCGTCTAAATAAGTTTGAAAATCAATCTTATTTATTTCGCCCGTTTCTTTATCTCTAAAGAATTCAATTGGCTCTAAAAAAGCATTTATATCAATAGAATCTTCAAGTTTAGGTGCGCCGTCATTACCAATAATTTCAAGCATGGCTTTTTGTCTTTCTGTGCCAAGGGCTTTTTTCCAACCTTCGCCAAAATTAGCCTTTTTATTTTGAAGTTCCATTTTCTTTTGAATAGCATTAATTTCCTTTTCAGCTTTTTGCTATTCTCTAACTCTGGCAGCCTGACCTAATTTAGCCATAAGTCACCACCTTTTAAACCTTTTACATATCCTAAGATAAAAATTTTATTAAATCTTATTCAATGACTTTGTACCATAAATCGCCAACCTTTTGATGTTTAGGTTGTTCGGTACTAATAACGACATCAACCATATCTTCATACACTTCTGTAATTTGTTGATTGATATCGCTATAACTCTGTTCAAATTGAGTCTTTGTATTATCAAAATTGGTATTACCAGTAGTACGGAATTCGTTTGCTGGACCAACTTTTAGCTCTCCAATCTAAATAGAAGACGAAGGCATGGTAACTTCCGCGCCAGTGTCCTTATCAATAATCTTACCTGTAGTTGCATCATAAATTTTTGCCATATCTTCTAACCTCCTTCGTCTATACATGAAAAGAGGGTCAATTAAGACCCTCTACTATTTTATTCATTTTTATTTACTTTTGTTTCCAAGTAGCATATTTTTCCAGCTATCTCTTCCGCAAATACCGTCTTGGGCAATCCCAACGGCCTTCTGATAAGCCTTGACTGCTTTAACTGTTGCAGGGCCAAAACTTCCATCTGCACCACTTATTCCACAACTAAAACCCAAATAAATTAAAACAGTTTGCATGACTTTAACAGCCTCATTTTTATCCCCACTCTTAAGATATGGAACAGTAGAAGCAATTGTTAAAACTTTTCCTGTTGTAATAGTAGTATCAGTCTTATTTGTGGTCGTAGTAGTTTTAGTAGGCTTAATGGTAACTTTCTTTTTAAAATTATAATTCTTGCTTGCAGTTTTATAATCAGGCGTAGCAAAACCTCTAATATATTTACCATTAACCTTGATTTGACGAATTTTTACTTGTTTAGAATAATTTCCTTCGATAACATAAATAATATTGTTTTTAACTTCTTTTACAATGCCCACATGGTCAGCTTCAAGTTCGCAATCACCAACTCCATTATCTTTCCAAGCGTAGAAAAGAATATCTCCCATGTCTGGTACATAATCATCGTCTTCAACCCATTGATTTTTAGCTTTATAAAGCTTAATCATACGATTACAAGAACATTCAGGTAAAATATAATCTGTTAATCCAACTTGCATTGAGACACATCCAACCGTAGCCGCACACCATGCAAGGCTGTAATTCATGCGAACTCCGCTTGGTAATGGATTAATCGTATTATAAGTATCTATAATTTTATGGTGGTTGGCATCGCCTTGTTTAGTTCCAACCCATGCTTCAGCAGTATCAACAACAAGTTGTCTCAACTGTTTTTCCTTTACGGTCATCGCCATCAGGCAACACCTTCCTTTCATTTACTCACTATCTCTGCTATATGGATTACGATTTACATATTCCTCATATTCTTCATCAGAAATAGACCCATCTTCAATCATTTTTCTCAAACGATTTTTCTCACGTCTTTCAGCAAACAATTCTTGGAGATTATTGTCTGCTTTTCTATCAGGTATCTTTCCTTCTCCTTCACCAAATAAAGATTCATAAGTCCCACGAACATCAATTAAATATTGCTTTGCAGCAATTTCATAAGATGTGGGCATATCTTCTGGTAATGGAGGGAATCCATAATAATCACGTCGATTTTGTTCGTTCTTACGAGACCTTTCGACCTTTTTACGAATTTTTTCATCCATTTGCTTATCAATATAATCACGTCTTCTTTTATCTTGAATTTCAAGGATTTCTTCATATGTAAGACGTTGAATTTGGTCTTCGGGAATACCTTTGGCTTTTTGTTTTTCAATCCAATATTCTTGTGTATGGACAGACCTATCATGATTTTTCCTTACCTTATAACATTCATAAAGGTCATAATTTGCACGAGCTTTTTTACCAAGCTGAGATTTTTCGAACTCTGCGCATTGGTCAAGAATTTCTTCTTCTGTCATTCCCTCAAATTCAGGGATTTCAGGTAAATCCATATCTTTTCTATATTGATATGCTAATTTCGTATATCTATTTTCAGGCCAACTAAAATACTCTTCGGGGTCTACAGTATCGCTTTCTTTTGATAAGATAGACCAAATAATATTAGGTTGACCATGTTTTGCATCACTCCAACCCCTACGAGCTTTTATATTATGTTCAGCCTTAAACTTTCCTGTAATTCTCCAAGGAGCTTTAAAAATTCCATAAATTGTACCGAAGGATAATTTTACAAGTTGTTCACGAGCAATAACTTCGAGAACAGCATCTTCAAAAGCCTCAACATATTTTTCAGCTTCTTTTTTATCGGTACTATCTGCATTACGCATAACCATTTTAACAAAGTCATTGCGGGTTACAGTATCCATTTTCCATAGACTTTTTCTTGGCTTTTGCATATCCTTTTATCATTCCTTTAAATTAAAATAAGGGTTTATACAACCCTTTCACCAAGTAAAACTTGGTTGGTCTTGCCGACCTAAAAAAGTATTCATTATATACTCTATAAAATACACCTTTTATTTGTGTTTTATCTTCATATAGTCATATATTTTATACAGTTTATAATGATGCCCAGAACGCTACTTTTCAATAACGTTCTGGGGCAAACGACGTTACGCCTTAAGCATCTTTATACAGCTATTAATATCCTATTAATAGTTACTTTGTACTAACAATCCATTTTCTATTTTTAAATTTACACCTTTACTTTTTGCAAATTCTATAAATTGCTCTGGTGTATTATTTATTTTACCATATTTAGAATGGAATTCCTTGTGCAAGCAATCGGTAATTGGAACGCCATAACCATTTAAATAATGCAATTGCTATATTCGCCTTCGCATCTCTACTAAATCTTTTTCTTTAATATTTTCTACTATTGTCATTTTAGAATATCCAAACTCTTCAAAAACTTGCTCTTCAAGTTCCAAAAAAGATTTATTTAAATGATGTACAACTATATTTTCTTTTTCTCCCGATATTAAACATTTTTCTCCATAAAAACTCAAACTGTCCACTCTCCATGTACGATAGACAGCAGAACGGAAATAATCTGATATATTTTGAGTGCCGCCGGTCCATGAAAGATGCAAAGCCCGTACTTGATTGGTTAATCTACAGTATTTGCATCCTGTTTCATTCTTATGAGTTAATAAAGGACCTATTATTTTTTTTGAAAAATTTTCCACATCTGTTACACTTAACAGTTCCTATTTGTGTCCAACCATGAAATTCTATTAGTTCAATTTCCCCGTTATATTTTTCTTGTAATTGTTGTTTTGTGTATTCTTCAGAATATGCTTTGTTTATCCTTACACAATTTTTACAATTAGGATAGGCAATTAAACTTCTTGCTCTTGAATATCTAATCGCGCCACATTTTTTACACTTGGCATGAATCTTCCCATTAGAAGATGTATATTCTTCTGCATTTATTTCATATTTTTTATCTAACCGAGTCGCAACAAATTCTTCCCAATATTCAACAAATGTTTTCTTTTGTGTTTTATGTACAATTTCACATTTAGGACACTTAAACCCATTCTTTTTCATCATAGAAAAGCTTAATTCAAAAACTTGCTTACATTTATTGCACTATACAACAAGATTGTTTATTTTTTCTTTACTACGACCTAAATAAGTAAATTTTCCTTCTTCTATCAAATCAAAATCTTTTTGATAATTTTTTAATTCTCTCATTTTATTTACCTCTTACAATAAATAATAATAAGGATGCCATAATAAACAAGAGGACTTTATTATGGCTTTTTACCCACATAAAGTTTGCAACCTTTATACAGAACCTTTAGCTTTCGCTTTACAAAGAATACAATTTAAATTATATTCTTTGTAAAACGCCCCATTAAATATGAGGGGCTATTGAGATTTTTAATTAGCTATGAGCACGAGCGCAAGCTGTAAATTTAGCATAGGGCTTACCATCATAGGGCTTGCTCATGAAAGTCTCACCAGTCGCAGGGTTGCGACGCTGCTTAGAATCCTCATGTTTTCCACCGACCTTGAGAACTTCGCCAATCTTAGTTTCCTCATTAGCGGCAATGGTCTCAAGTAGGAAATCGCTCTGAGCCTTAAAGACAGTATCAAGGTCCTTCTTAGTAATCTTCAAACCAGACTCTTCACACTTGGTAGCAATAGCAGTAAGCATATCATTCTTCTTAATCATAATTTTTATAACTCCTTTTAATCCTTTAAAATTTTAAATTTACTTTATAAATTACCTTTTAATCTTGCTCAATTCTGAGCTTCTACATTCTCAACAACATTATTTTTGCGAGCGTTGTTGGGCTTCCAAATTCCCAAACCAATCATAATCTTGGCAATACGCTTTACTCGATAACGTCCAGCATAATCAACAAATACGATAGCATTGGGATTATACTCTCCCCACTTTTGAACCTGAGATTCATTGAAAAGCTTGCTTGTAATACCTTGGTCATACTGACGCTTACTAATAATCTGTAGGTTCTGATTCTCATAAAAGCCAAGGAACAACATAATCTCAGGCTCTTCGACAACATAATATGTCTTATCACGAGAGATGTGTTCTTTGTTTACAACTGAGAAATTCTGGTCTTGAGGATTAAAACCTCTACGACGATACTTCAAGAGACCTACACTTTCAAGTGCGTCACGCTGGGAACGGGAAATCTTAATCATTAAAAAATCAATCCTTTTTCATTAAATTTGAAAGAAGTTTTTATTCTTCTTCCATAAGGCATTTTTTACGTTTCATAAAAAATCTGTTAAAAAGCCTTATATTTCAAGCATTTACGGACAATGATTTTTACTGGAGGTCTCATCTTTTTTATGGGATTCTCTATATCTTTTTTGAACTAAAGCTCTTTTTTTATCTTGACAACTGCTACATATTTTATGAGGACTATATTTAGATACCATTCCAATTTCAATGCCACATATTTCACAAATACTTTCTATTTTTTCTTTTTTTGTGTTGAATGTTCGTCCTGTATTTAATTTTTGTGAACATTCCTTGCAATAAAGATTAGGTCGTCCTCTTTTATTATTTTTTAATTTTTTTATTATTTCTTTTCCACAATTTTTACAAATAAAAGTACCAAACTTCTTTTTTTCTAACCATTTCCGACAATTATATAAATCTTCTTCAGTTAAAGTCACCTTATTCTTTTCTGTTAATACAGTCTAAAATACTGGTTCTTTTTCAAAAAAGATAGCTAAAGTATCCACATTTTTCTCGGTTGTTTTAACGAATCCTAAATCTTCTAAAATATTTCTTTCATTTAAAATATTAAAACTTGCTGGTAAATCTGCATCTTTTCTTAATTTAGCCTTACAAGAATCTAAATCGTGATAAATTCCATAACCCATATATTCATTCTGTATTTTAGTCCAAATAAAAAGGGTAAATAAAAATTTGACTCTTGTAAAAGTCATAGGATGATTACCAATTTTAGCAGGGAATCTTTTTTCTTGGATAGAAAGTTTTAAATCATTATCTATAGTAAAACTTTCACTTAAGTTCAAAAACCAATCTAATTCCTCTTTGGTAATATCTATGTGATTAATTATTCTTAAAGTGGATGGATTATCACCATCTACTTTCCATTCTCTCCACACTTTATCTATATAAGCTTTTGTTTTTGGAGCATCTTGAATTTTATCAAAATCTGGAACATATCTTACACATTTTTCAATAAGTTCTTCTTTTATTTTACTTTTTTTGGGGCGAGGATTTTGGCTTTTAAAATATTTTACCAATAAAGCCAAATCTTTTCTCCAACAATCTGGATTCAAACCTTTTTCAAGAACTTCTTTTATATGTTGTTCTTCATTATAAATCTAAATCATCTTTAATTAATTCTCCATCAACTTTTTGAAAATCTATTTTTTCAATAGAATAAGTTTCATATAAAAATTCAAGCGTTCCGTTTGGATTTTTTTGCGGAAAATAACACGAATTCGCTTTATTTCTTAAATTTTCATAAATTTGTCGTCCATAGGTATCCCATAAAATTCCTTTATTATAAGATGGTTTATCTTCATAAAACAAAGTAATAAGATGATTAGCCAAAATATTATCATTGGGACAAATTTGCTCTAACTCTTCTTTGAATTTAAAATAAAAAATTCCCTTTTCAAAAAGTTCTTCAGCTTTTTTAGTCTTATCTTCACTTCTTTTTGTAGAAGCCCAATTTTTTATTAGTTCCTCTACTTTACGATAAATCTGTTCATAAGTTTTTTTATTTATCATAAAGTTTTCACTCTGAAGAATCCTATAATCAAACGCATCAGAAGAACGCACTTTCTTCTTTATCTCAAAATCAATGCTTTCTATATAATGACTAATCTTATTCATTACACAATCTGAATCAACAACAGGAAGAAAATCGTAATACTGTCTTTTAAATTCTTTCAATTCTTCTGTTAGTTCATCTTCTGGTGTATTCAAAAGTCTTTCAAGACTCCAAGCATTACCAAACTTATTTTTAAGCTTTTCATCTCTCTTCTTTAGATAATGCTTTAATTCTTTATCCGTTTGAGTATATTTGTATCTAAAAAAATAAGGTTTTTTATCAGCAAGAATAGAATTTAAAAACTTCTTCTTTTCTACTGTTAATTCATCATCTGTTTCTTCGATGTGTTGGAAATTGCGACAAACTGTAGCAAGTTCTTTAACATTTTGACCAATTTTTGTTTTGTCAATTTGTCTGCTTTGTGCAGCACAGCCAGCTTTTACTCTATTAATCAAAACTTCGCGCTCTTTCGAACCCTCTGGAAAAAGGGGTAAAAGACCTACTACTGTACTTATAGTGTTCGTTATCTGTCCAATTTTAGTCCCAAAACTAAATGTATCTGTCACAAAAAGTTTTCTATCAAAAGATTCTCTATCAAAAGTCCCATCTTCTTTTCTAAAGATTTCTTTTTTAGGTTTCTTAGCTTGATATGTAACAACTCTTTGATTTGGATAGCGTCCGTTAATAAAGTTTGGATTATCAGTGGAAAAAATTATATCATAGTCATAGTCCGACCCTGCCCATCTCATAGTATGAGCATCGTGACAATTTACAATATAACCACTATAATCATAACTAAACCATTTACGAGTCTTTTCATTATCAATCAAATCCATAGGATAATGTTCACTAAAATGAGTTAAAGGACTACGCATTGTATCAACTTTATTGACCCGTCTTTCATTCCAAAAATTACAACACGCTTGACCAGCCTCAAGTAATCCTGTAACTTTATGTCCTGTAATAGACTGCATAAAACCATAACCATCCACAACAATACATTGGAAATTGCCTCGAATTAATATTTTCCGTAAACAAGCCAATTCTATCTTTCTAACAATAAAATCACGAATTTTCTCCTTCGTATATTTATCATTGAAAAGATTATGATTCAAAACCAAACTTTTTAGCCACCAATTATCACTGGAGGCTAAAAAGGCTTCGATGCTTTTCTCATCAAGATTTTCGCCCATTAAAAACAAAAGAGTATAATAAATATTATCATAACTTACGCCTTGAATATATTTTACAGTTTCGGAACAAACATCCTTTACCATATCATCTGTAAGATTTAATGTTTGAAGAAATTGATAATTAGCTGTATTTACTTCTTTATCTTTTTTAGGAGCATACTTAGTTACGCCCCAAATAATCCGATTCTTTTCACAATTCTGTTCAAATGATTCTTGTGATTCCCAACTATCCCAAAGTTTTGCCATTCCTTCAGTAAGAATTACATCTACTTCTCTTAAATCTCTATCTTTCCGATAAACATCTTTGATAATATAATTTCCGTCATTCTCTTCTTTACACCACTCTACAAAATCAAACTCATTTAAAGCCCCTTTTGTAAAAGCGCAACGAATACAAAACTGACAAGGAGTATAATCTTCTCCAAGGTCTTTACCCCAAACTTCAGCCATAGCTGGACTAATTAAACCAGAACCGTCCCAACAATTAAATTCAACATCCATTGTACGAGGTTCAATAATATCATCTTCATCTGTTGGTTGTTCTATTACAAAATCAACATCAACAGGTCGAACCTCACAATAATCTTTTACAACACAAAATCTCGGTTTTGTAACTTGTTTTGTAGCACTTGAATATAAACCAAAGTAAGCATTGTATTTACTCGCGGCAAGAGGATGAAACATATCGCGTCCATTATCAAGTCTTGTCCTCACTTGAATACGAATACTGTCTTCTGGTTCAATCCGTTTCTTAAAATCTTCTTCACTTCCACAGTCACAGAAAACAACTGTGCTCACTCTTGCCTGAGAAGCAGAACAAGAAATTCTTTTATACCAACGATGATTAAAAAGAAACCCCGTTTCATAAATCTTCTTGTAATCTGAAACACTATCCATAGTAACAGTAATATATTGTGGAATATACATCATATTATAAATAGCGTTTTGATATGCAACTATTGCTTCTGCTTCAGTAAGATTTTTTTCTTCGTCAGGATAAATTCTTATTTTTTGTTTTACTGTTTTGTTTATTTTCTTTTTCTTTTTTAATTTGTCTCTTTTAGAATACCATTCTTCAAGTAATTCTCTATCTATCGTCTAATCGGTAATATCACGAATGCTTTTAAGCATCTGAGAATCTGCAAGAGAAACTACTAATCCGCTCTTAAAGCAATCCCTCAGTGACAAGTTTAGCTTATACTTGTTGTCTTTTAAAATCGTACTACTAAGCTTAACAGTATAGAATAAACGCACTTTATCTTACCTTTCTATATTTTTAAATATTTTTTCTTCTTATATTTTAATTGTCAAGGTTTTTATTTACTCATCATCTTCTATATCTTCAAGTTCGCTAATGAAATCATTAATCTCATCATCTTTAGCAAACATTAAAATATCAACAACCTGATTTAAATTATCACAAACATACAAATTCTGTAAACCATCTTTATAAGTATAATGTGAATTATAATTTGCGTCAAGATTATTCTTTAGAAGAATCTTTACACTTGCATCTGTGTCTTTTAAATTAAAATAATAATCATCAATTTGAATCCGACCAAGCATTCTTACAGAAGCTTTATCTTCATCATGTTCTAAACCATAATAACCAATTTCATCTTTATGACGAGCAAAAAAAGGAATTGAAAAAATCTTGTCAAATTTTTTCTTTAAATTAACTTCATCCCGCTTTGTAACCAATCGCCAATTATAGCTCTGGAATAAACCATCTTGATTATTTTCATCTAATTCAAAAGCATCTATTAGTTCCTGATTTGGCTTATTACGTTGCCAAAATTCATCTTCACAAAACATATCAAGAACTTCTTGAACATCTAAATCACGCTTAATACTCTTAAAACCCCAATCCTTAATATCATCACGGGTTTTATTAAGACCGTATCGGTCATTAAGCATTTCAACAATAGTACCAGCACTCCACAGAATTACATCATCAATATCAAGATAAACTGTTCGCTTTACTGGATTAATTTTACCTTTGTTTAAAACAATCATATCTATCACATATGTATTTGCTATAAAAATATTAAGCAATTACATTTTTCTGAGCTCCTTTATCTTTATTTTATTCTATAGCAATAATAATCACCTTGTCTTTCTGAATGTCTGCTTTCTTATTATGTCTTACTACGAATGTCTACTTTTTTGGTATATCACATCCAATGTCTATATCTTGTATTGTCTTTTCTTATTATCTACATTATAGCACAAACCTATCATTTTGTCAAGAAAAATTTACAGTTCAAATTTCTCCTGAAAATAACAACTTTCAAAACAAAATTATCCCTATAATATTAACAATGTCCTATATTACTACATTCTCAACCTACCAAATAAAAATTAAGTTTTATTTCCCCAAATACATTTTTTACAAAAATGTTAGCGTACCCATACTATAATATATATGGTACACTAACAAAAATGTTAGCGTAAACGCATTTTTTAAAATTTACCCTAACAAAAATGTTAGCGTAACTTTTTTCTAAAATTCCTCTTTTTCCCTTGATTTTCCTATGTTTTTTCAACTTTTCAAAAATTCCTTAAAATAAGACTATAAGATATAAATATAAAATAAATAGATAATACTATAACCTCCGCATAAATGCTGCGGTATTTTTCGAAAATTTTTCTTGACATTTTATCTCAGTTATGATATAGTGCATTTAGCTCTGATAAAAGGAGTGATGAATTGAAAGATTTATCAGAAGTATTTATCCCTATTCCTAATGGAGTTATTGAAGCAAGTATAAAAGTAAATCAATGGTTACTTCCTGTATATTGTTATTTGTATATCAATAAAAATATTTTGG
>ULNA01019683.1_pt1 | contig 13735 bp, 11 predicted proteins | sample 1951801 | NCBI WGS metagenome assembly ULNA01 (sample SAMEA4835565, study PRJEB28245) | human gut metagenome | biome: gut microbiome; material: fecal sample | place: Denmark | collected 2008
AACAGGACTGCTATGATTCCGATATATAATTTTATTTCTTTCATGTCATTTACCTTCTTTACTTTTCACCTTGTTTCTCTATCAGTACTATTTCTCCCGGAGTCAGGTCGTGGACGCAGCGAACGTAGGTACCGCTCTGCGGGTTGTTGCCGTTTCTCTCGGTCTTGTCTCCATCCAGCGTCCAATAGTATTCGCCTCCCAGCAGTTGTTTGCTTATAGCCTTATCTTCGTTACCTAACTTATAGATTCTGTTGATTTCTTCCTTTGTAGGAAGTCGCCAACCTTTCAGTTCGAGACTTTCCCCCTTATAAGTTGTAGCCTTTTCCTGATACTTTTTACAGTAATCTCTTGCAGCCTGATTATCCTTGACTATTGTTTCACCCTTTGCGGTTGATGCAAGGATGTAAGCAGGAGAAACGGTGTTGTCGGCAGACTTATTCTCATTGTTGACTACAGGTTTGGCAATGGTGTAATCTGTAGCATACTTGTTGCTGGAGAACTGTATCGTGTACAGATGATTCTTCTCTTGAAAATCATTTGTACCTTCGCTTCTTACATTCATTGAATAGACCGAAGGATACTTTCTTACGGCTATTTCCTGTTTCTTGTCTGTGTTTCTAACTTTGATGTTAAAATAGGAATATTGAATTGTATAGTATGATGGAACTCCTGAATGTACGTCTATCCATCCTCTATAGCCGTTTCCGGTAACCTTTTCGGATTCTGCCTTGAGCTGTTCAGCCTGTCCGGACTGCTTATAACCATATCTGTCAAAATAATAATTATTTGGATTCTCAATGTCACATTCATTAGATGCAAACCAACGCATGGTGCAATCTTTAAACTCATCGCTTTCACCACCTTTTATATCAATGGCAGTAGGAGATACCACCAGATAGCTTGCACCATCCGCATTGACGTGAGTATCTTCACCTTCGGTCCATTTGGTAATCGCCCATTTCAGATAGTCTTCCTTTCCATCGTAATCGATATGCGTATTGGTATCCAGATATTTGATGACTGCATTGACGGTATAGATATAGTTGCGGTCTAACCTCTTGTCACCTTGCGGATCACGCACAGGGATAACCAGATGCTTGTTTTTGGTTGTATTTGCATCTGTATTTTTTTCGAAAGTAACATCTGCAACAAACTGTGGCATATCATCTTTCCCGTTCCATGTTGTGGAATAGCTGTAAGTTGTTACCTTATAGATATCATTGCCGTTTTTATCTTTCTCTGCTGTAGCATCATACTCCTGATTTTCTTTTATGATATTGGGAGTAGCAGGTTGACCGGCAAAGATAGCTGTATTGGTATTATAATTGATGAACTTCCACTTAACTTCTTTGATTTTGTAATCCTTCACCGTAGAAGAGATGTTCAGTTTGATTTTGGCAGCCGCTCTCACCAGTTCTACCGGAATATCCTGTTCCGGATCTTGGGTGATGGTATACTCACCTTGGCTGCTCATCAGGAAATTCTTATCGCTTACCATGGTAGCTGGCATCCAGATATCATCATCCTGCTGGGTGCTGGCAAGGAGTTCTTTCAGATTCTTATCCTTGAGATTATCCTTTGCATTGGCTACAGCATAGTAATGATAAGTTTTATTCACATCAAGATGGTGTTCCGATTTCCAGTCGCCCGAAGCCAATACCTCTGCCTGGTTTTCTACCGGTCTTGTAAACTGGCAGTCGATTCTACAATCACCATTATTTGTTGGTCCGAACATCTTAAAGTCAAGAGAAGACAGAGTTTTTTCATGAAGATTCTCTTCTTCCTTCACTCTTGTGGTCTGCAGGTCGTTGACCATGGGAGTCATGCTCAACTGTTGTGCAGCCGAACCGTTTCCCAGTTCGTCTTCAGCCGAGCATCCTGCCATGAGCCATCCTGCTGTAAGAGCCAAGATGCATTTTGCGAATCTTATGTCTATATATAACTTCTTCATGATGAATGTTATTTTCTGTTGTCTTTATAATACTTGTTCAAAGTGAATATCCTTACCGGCGAATTTGCCCTCCTTACATCCTTTATATTTGAAACCTGGATTCAGGATAAACTTATCGTTTGGATATTTGGTCAGGAACACCTGCGCCTTTACATTGTGTGGCTTTGCCAGATCCAGTCTGTTCTTTGGCACGACATAGAAGTAGAGCGTCTTCTTCTCACCACTTTGATTGATGATGAAATCCTTTATCTTGTAGGTTTTTCCTACCGGATTCTTGCCATCGTTTTGGTCTGTAATGATTGGATCGTAAACCGGTTCTTCTTCCGGATATTTGCCATTTTCGTCGCATTCTACGAATCCGAACATCGGGTTGTCTGTCTGGAGAATCCAAGGCTTACCATTGGTATCGATATCCTTGAGCGTAATCATCGGTCCGCGTTTTGGGAAACCATAATATACCTTGTAGCCCCAGGCAGTTTGATCTTTGTCAGGGATAACCACGTTTGTAGAGGCATCGATGAAATCGAATGTTCCTCCATCCTTCCATTCCTGAATGGTAGGAGTAACGGTGAGCTTGCCCATCTGTCCGTTGAGGAAGTAACCATAAACTACCAGTTCTCTGTTTCTGATAGCATTTCCTTCAGAAGGAATATTGAAGGTCTCGTGGTTCTCGGTTGCTCCGCCATCTAATGAATAGTAGATGGTGCCTTTGATGGCTTGGTTGGTCTCACGGAGATAACAGAGATCATGAGATTTGATTCCTTCCTTATTAAAAGCATCCAGATATTCCTGGGCAGACTGATCACTCGTTTTGATGAAACTCTTAGGATCCTCCACTTCCTTGATATCCGTGTTCTCTACACCTGCCAGTGTCAGAGTGGTTGGTACATAGGTTGTAGCCGAATTGTATTTCTTACTAGTAACGTCCTGGTTGTAACCATTCTCATCATATTCAGTCTCATCAGGAAAAATGTAGCTGGCAGTAGGAATGGTGTTTTCTTCTACCTCTATTCTTGTTACCTTTACCTGACTGGTATTGGCATCAGATCCCGATTTGCGGGCAAAGTAAAAATGGAGTTTCGAAACAGCGCGAACCAGAGGAATCTTGATGCCTTTGTCTTTGGCTCCTTCTTCTGTATCAGCCACATGACTATCTACAGAGATTTGAGTGATGGCACGGGAGATAGGGAGCCCCTTTCCGGCTGGCACTTCTTGGTTTTCTGCAGTACCATCTTTATTGATACCGAAAGGTGAGGTAAAGCTGACTTCTTTCAGATCTTTGCGGGTAACAGAACTGAGGTCTTTGCCTTTTATCTGGTTCGGCATGTTGATGCTCTCAGAGTTTGCCAGGATGTAAAGGTCGATGTTCTTTACTTCTTCGCCGCCAATCTTTCTCAGGAATCGGAGGTTCAGGGTATAGTTACCGTTCTTCACTTCGCTCAGCGTCTCTGCTTTATAAGAGATTGGAGTGGCTTCATCGCCGGTATTTGATTTGAACACCCACACCTTGATGTTGTGGATGTCGTTCTCCTGAGTAGGATTTGCATCAGTCTCATTGTCGGCAAGAGCCTTTCCGCTAGTTTCTCCGGCTCTGGTACTGTTTCCAGTGCCGGTAGAGAAACTGAGGCTCAGATAGGCATTGTCGCTTTGAGCTGTTTCTGTATTTTCGTTCTCTGAACAGGATGCCATTGCGCCTACCATGAGCAAAGCAGCGAGTGCCATACACACTGGGCGTGTCATCTTGGTCAGAGTAGATTGATAGCGTTTCATGTTTTCTTTCTTTTACTTATACTTCTTTCTTTTCTTATTTTCCCAGGTCGGCATTCTGAAGATTCAGAACCCAGTTGTTTACCTTGATTCTTGCATCCATGCTGTAGGTAGAACTTGGAGCTGGCACGTAGAATACCAGAGTGTAATGGTCCTGGCGGTCCAGATACTGCTGGTCGCTCCAGTCTTTGCCGTAGCGGTCGCTGGCACAGAGTGAGAGGAACCAAGGCAGGGAGTGGTTGAAGATGACTTTGTTGATGCGCTTGTCTGTGATGACGATGCGCTTGTCATCATATTGGCTGGATCCGTCGGCAGCGCGACTCTTGTTGTCATCTTTGGTTTCGAACATACGTGATGATGACAGGTCGTAAACCAGCGCCTTTTCTACGTCTTCGCCTTCTACCTCGGTCTTGCCGCTGTGGTTTTCTACCAGTTTCTTCTCATAAGGAAGATAGGTGATTGCCTTTGGCTTTACCTTGTCGCCCTTATAGTCGAGTAGGGCAGCGGAACCTTTGATTTCTACATCGAAGTTTTCGGCAGTGAATCCTTCCTGGTCGGGTTCGAATGGAAGCATCACCACGCGGTATGTCTTGGTACACTTCATCAGACTCAATTTTCCCTGCACATCGTTTTCTCCATCAAAGTTAAGGGAGTCCTGTGCGGTATAGAGGGCGGTGAAGTGCTTGTCGTTTACGGATTCTTCTGCGTTTTTTTTGCCCATTTCCTCTTGCAGGTCGTTGATGGTAGAGATACCTGGGGTAAGTTTAGTAAAGCTAAACTCGGTCTCATCATCACCTTCGGCTCTTGTTCCCATTGTGGCAGGCTGCTTGTCACGAGCCAGGCAGACGAAGGTATACTTGCCTGCTTGCAGGTCTGTGATTTCCATCTTATGACCTGTTTCAAACTTGTCAGCCGACTCGGTATAGTTATCTACGAACTTACCGTTCTTGTCGAATACATAAACGTTGAGGTTCTTCACCTCAGCAGAGAAAGCATCTGCCTCTTTCACATTATAAGTATAGTCGAATTTGAGCGACAACTTAGCTGTAGGGCAGCTCGTGATATCATCTTTCATGCATGATGAAAGAGAAGTGAGTGCGATGGCTGAGATGCAAACCAGCTTGCAACATTTGTTGTTGAGGAAATGTGCCATATTCTTTATCTTTTATAATCTTTTACTTTTACTTATTTTATATAGAGAGTGCCGTAGGTAGCGAATATCTTTGCTTTGTCAGTTCTCTGTTTCGTTGCCTTCGGCATCGTTATTATCTAAGGATTGAAAAGTGCCAGTCTTTCGGGTTGGGGGTATGACGGCACGTCTTTGTATCTCCCGCCTTTTATACATGGGCGGCAATGTTAGTTATCTTTTAAGAATGTTTTCGTTCTTTTCAGAACGAACGTTTGATTGATAAACTCTCGGAGGAGGATTGCTCCCCCGAGAGTATTGGTATATATATAAGTATTTATATTTTATCTGTCTGGTATGACGGAATATTACTTCAAGTCAACGTTCTGTGTATTGAGAACCCAAGGGTTAACAGAAACCTCAACATCGAGATAGTACAATGTACGGTCATCTGGACCACCATTAGGAACCTGTGCACCAACATTAAATATGTTCTTTACATTTAACAGGTAGATGCTGTTACGCTGGATAGTATTCTCTACACCGAGGTACTGATCCTTGATCTTCTGAACATAGTATGTCTTACCTTCGTTGAAGACCTCGATATCATACTTCTTGCGGAATTCATCCAACTTAGCCTCTGGATCTTTTGTATCATTTTTAGCTGCTGTCAATTCTGCAATAACTGTGGATGCGTCCTTACCATCAAAGATAGCCTTTACATCTTTGTATTCGTCGATGATGTCCTGGATGTTGCTATAGATGACCTTGTTGTAACGATAGAATGTACCATCATCCTTGAAGTCTGCCTTAGCCTTTAATTCATCATTGAGAGTTACTTTGTACTCGAAGTACATAGAAGTTGCAGCATCACTAGAGTTGTTCTCGAAGATATAGTCCTTATGTGACTTATCTACAGTCTTGAAGTAGTCATAGTTCTGGAGCAATGTCTTTGTACCGAACTCAGATGTTGGCTGGAAGTAAGTTGTACCAGCAGGAATTGAAAGGTTTGTGCATTTTGCATCAACCCAATGCTGCATAACATTTGTCTTGTTGGCAACATTTGAGATTGCATAACTTGTTAATTCTATTTTGCTTACTTTCGTTTTTGCATCTTCATTTGCATTCTTTTCTGCTTCTGTAACTTCTGCATTTTCAGCGTAAGCCTTGATTTCTGTTGCCTCAGATGTTGGCTCGTCAATACGTGCGGTAAGACGATCAATCTTAATGATGTCACTAACCTTTGCTGCAGAATTTGCATCCTTGTTGTCAGATGTGAAAACAACAGTATGGCTGTTTGCCTTTACGTCTGCATCGTTTTGGTTGAACATTGCGAATTTGTTATCAGCAGAGTATGCTTTAGCAAACTTGTTTGCTAAGTCAGATGTATAAACATCAGTAAGTGGTGATGCACTTGTCGCATTAGCTAAGAAATATACGCTGTATTTGGTACCTGCAGTTACATTTTCAACTGGAACCTGAAGTGTTGTCTTACCATCGGTACCTTGCTGAGGAACTTTAGCATCTGCCCATGCCTGCTCATCAATTGTGATTGATTTTGCAATCTTACCATTTGCATCAACCAGATAGAATGTACCACTTGTTACCTCAGATTCCTCTTTTGAAGCTTCACGAGGATTCTTCTGTGCAGTTCTTGTACCATTGCTGGTAGGAGTCTGAACGGTCAAAGTCATGTAGAACTTGTCTACCTTGTTCTGACCAGCTTTGTCATTAGCCAAATCCTCACTGTCGCTGCAGCTAGTGAAAGACAAAGCTGCGGCTGAAACCAAGCTCATTACGAGCAAATTCATTTTTTTCATAATCTTTTTACTTAATACAAAAAAAGTTATACAATATATTTTATTAATTCTTGTTCTCAAAATTAAGTTTCGCACATATTGGCACAATCTGCTGAAAACAGATCGTATTTTACATCATCTTTTATCTTATACTTATATAAATAGAAAGTAAATAGTTACTTTAAAGTGCCTGGTTTACTTTATCCAGGTTTTCCTGCGCCTCCTTCAAACCACCGGCAATAGCTTTCTCAAAGTATTGCTTGGCTGTCTGATAGTCTTCCTTCATGGAAGCCAGACAACCGCGGGCATTGTTTGCCTCGGCGCTGTCGCCTGCTTTCAGGAGATATTTCTCTGCACTCACCTTGTCGCCACGTTCGATGGCTGCTGAGGCTGCATTGAGATTGGCAAGTTTATCTTCAGGGAACATTCTTACTGCTATGTCGAAAACATTGTTGAATTCGGCGCTACCCTTAGGATAAGTCTGGGCTACCAGATACATCTCCTGGAGAGAGAGCTTCTGAGGACGGGTCTTGATAACCTCTCTAGCCTTTTCTACATTGAATGCCTGAACATCATATTCTATCGTATAGTCGGTACGGCGAAGTGATGGCCATACATTCTGCAGGAGATAGCGATAAGCCTGAGGAGCCTTCTTGAGCAATGCTTTCTCTTTGGCATCTGGCTGCATGTTGCTGTTGATGATCTCAAGTGCAGCTTCCTTCTGAGGAATCTCATTCTCATTTACATACTTGATGGTTCCCGCCCAGTCCTCTGCTGTAGCTGTGGCCGCAAACAGTTTTGAAGAAATAGGATAGGTCTTCAGGATATGCTTCAAAAGCGCCTGTGTACGGTTATGCGACAACTTGTTGTTGTTGGCATATCCGCCATCTGGTGATGCATAGCCGTGGAGGGTTATCTTGGTGATGGTAACATCCGAATCGTTCTTTACGAGATCGAGTGTCTTGCGGATATTATCCAGTTCGTTGGCATTGTTGCCCATATCGTACAGGATATCCCACTTGTTCACCTTGAAGTTCAAACGGGCAGAACCATTCTCCTTTCTTGCCTTTACGGCTTCTGCCTTAGGCTGTACATAAGCATTGAAGAGATTCTTCGGAGTAGAGAATGCACGTCCTTCCGCATTCAGAATACCTTCGTCGAGAAGTTGCTGGTTGCAACCGCAGGCATCATTGCTGATGGCGAAGTTTGTGTTCTTCATCCAGTCGCTGAACGGAGCGGCATATTCATAATGAAGCGTCTGTGCTGTCTTGTTCTTACGGAGTGCCACGATGAGTGGGTTTGCCGTAGCCGTTTTCTGGTTACGCTGATAGTAAATATATCTCTTTTTACCCATCACCTCAACGCTCGGCATGAAGAGTGTATCCTTTTCGTTGAGGATCATTGGGGTATAGATGAGACCTTTGTTGCTGGCAAGCTGAATTTGGTCGAGGTTCAAGTCCATAGCTACTTTCACCTGGTTGCCAACCTTTCTGATTGCCTTATTCTGGATTTTCAGATTCTTGTAAGCCTGCTGAGTATTATCGGCTGATATAGGAAGAGCGATAAGCAAGGCTCCGAACATACTACCTATTATATTATATGTATTCATCTCTGATTCTTTTTAAAAAACATACACTAAGTTGAGGGCTGCTTTCGTCGGGCCCACATAGTTGTGTGCCTTGTCATCTTCAAGTTTATCTCCGCATTGAGCACAGTTAAACTTATCTGCCTTAGAGTAGATATAGCCTACACCAAGTTCAGCTTCCAGATTCCAATGTTTCGAGAGAGCCCAAGCGTAGCCGTAAGCTACACCTGCACCGACAAACCATCCTTCATACCGATAGTCTTTCAGCTTAGAGAAATCAGTGCCCAGGAACTTGAAGTCAAGATTCATGCCACCGATGTTGTGAGATCCACCCAAGGCATGGAAGCCGATGAATGAACCCATCATTTTGTTACAGAACCAGTATCTGGCCTCTGGCTGAACGAGCCAGTGTTTCCATTTCTTGTTCTTTGAAAACGTCCAAGGATTGTAGTTTCCGGATACGTCAAGTGTCCATTTTGGAGAAAGACCGAATTCAACACCCAAGTTCATGGTTGTCGTTGCATCATACAGCAAGTTGGTCTTTACCGCAGCGTTCTGCGCTAGAGCAGGACAGATTAGGCTGCCGAGTGCTACTAACGCAATTAAAATCCTTTTCTTCATACCTCAATTAAACTTTTCTTTTTTTTATACATTGAGTGATTTTGAATCACCTTTTACTTTCGTATACTCTTTTATAATTATAATGATCACCAATACCTGAATCTACTGAGAACTCTAGTTTCCTGAAGTTTACTTTCAACTGTTCTTTATCTCCTTTCAGTTTACTTTCAACTTACTTTTTAGTTCATCTGTATCTCATATCGTTGGTTTCCGGGTGCAAAAGTAGAACGAATATTGGATACAACCAAATTTTTAAGCACTGAAAAATACTGAAAAATGCCATTTTTAGCAAAATAGTACACTGATTTATGCTTAAAATCGTTAAAGTTGCACGATTTTCGGATAATTGAACAAGGATTTCTGATATTATTTGTAATTTTGCAGCCGGAATCAATGATTCCCCTAAAAAAATGGCAATTTCCTAGAAAAAGAGCCGTTTGACTTACGAAAGTATAAATAAGATTTAAGAAAATAACCAATGCGAAATGAAACTGAAGAATGACATTGTAAACCTGATTGTGAGGGTTGAGCATCATTTATGCCCTCAATATTGTGGTGTGGTAGACCGCCGACGCATTATCGCCTTTCTACTTCTGACGATAAGCGAGCTGGTTATCATACCTTATCATATTATGCTCTTTTTGCTGGTGAAAGAACCTTATGGTTTAAGCCTCTGTGGCTTGCATACATTCGTGTTCTGCATCCTGCAGTTCCTAATTTGGAAACGGAAGATAGCTTTCGTGAAGGGTATTTCTTCTCTTTACTTTCTGATGTTCGCCAAACTGGCTCTTGATAGCGTATTTTGCATCAATTTTGGTTTTGCTAATGATGATTTGAGCGTTATCTGCAACCTGTTTGTCATCTTTATCCTGGCTATTACAGCGTTGAGCCAAACCTTGTATAAGACTTGCGCCATCATCACGGCGGGTATGATACCGATGTTGCTGATATACCTGTTCAGCACTCCGCTTATGCCAGCTCTGTTCAGTCTGAAGACTGTTTTCCTGGGTTTCATGATGCTGGTTTATGTGGCAGTATATAATATGAGTATTGTAACCAAGGGGTTGCGCCAGCCGAAACGGATGGCTCGGGTTGAAAACAAGGCGTTGAATATGCTTGCCGATTTGAAGGATAATCAACCGGAAGCAGCAGAAAGCCTGATGAAGCGTCTGACTCCTGATGTCCGGCAGAAGATTATTACCCATGCTTCTGAACATCTGTTTAATGAAGAATTGAATAGAGTGGCATGGGATAAGGTTTGTGATGGACTTACGTTCAGCGAAAAGGAAATATGTAAGCTGATTCTTCAGGGGCATACTTTAAAGGAAATTTGTGCAGAACTCAATAAGAGTGAATCAAATATCACCAGCCAGCGTTGCCATATCCGCAAAAAGTTGAATATGGACCGTCGCGATGATTTGAGGAGAACCTTGGAAGTAAGGTTCTATGATGCGCAGAAACAAGTAAAAAAGTCAGAAGCCGAGAACTCCTGACTTTTATGAATATTCTTATTTCTTGATCATTATTCTTCCAATCTGAGAAATGCTTTCGGAAGATACTGGATAATGTCGCTGGCGATGAGGCTCTCTTTGCCCAGATCTTTGGCTGCAAGATCGCCTGCCAGACCATGAAGATGCATACCCAGGCGACAGGCATCTTCCTGTTTGTATCCTCTTGCCAGAAGACCGGTGATGATACCTGTCAGCACATCACCGCTGCCTGCTGTAGCCATACCGCTGTTGCCCGTACTGCAGAAATCAATCTTTCCGTCAGGGTGGCAGAGTGCAGAATAATGTCCCTTTAATATAATGTATGCCTGGAGGCGTTCAGCCAGTTCGCTTGCCTTCATCAGTCTTTCGGTACAGCTGCTGCTCGCATTTCCGGCAAGCCGGTCGAACTCCTTCGGATGAGGTGTCATGATGATATTCTTTGGCAACTGCTGCATCCACGCCCTGTGGCTGGAAAGAATATTGAGCGCATCGGCATCAATGACGAGCGGACAGGTAGCACGGCGCAGTTGGGCGATGAGGGCGATGGCTGTTGTCTCGTTCTGTCCCAATCCGGGACCTACGCCCAGCGCATCGAACATCTCTGTATCTACCGGTTCGCTGAATATGGTTTCTTCAGCATCCATCTGCAGTACCGCTTCAGGTACCGAAATCTGCATGATTTCATAATTCCGCTTTGGGGTATGGGCTGTTACCTTGCCCGCACCGGTTCTCAGACAAGCCTTGGTGGCTAATACCGAAGCACCGCCCATGCCGTAACTTCCCGCTATGAGCAGCGCATTACCCATGCTGCCTTTATGAGCAAAGTCGCTGCGCGATTTCAGGAGCGGACGGATGTCGTTCTCTTCGAGTATGCGGCACCGGCACTCCGTATTCTGGATGAATTCCTGGGAAAGTCGGATGTCGAGAACGCGCAGTCTGCCCAGGTACTGCTGGTTATCCGCCATCAGCATCGACAGTTTCTTCTGCTGCAGGGTAAGGGTCAGAGTGGCACGGATGATGTTGGCATGGATATTATAGGAATTGTCCTCGGTCATCAGTCCCGAAGGGATATCGATGCTTACTACCCTGGCAGGGCTCTGGTTGATATATTTCACCATCGCGGCGAATCCGCCAGCCAATGGTTTGTTGAGTCCGCTTCCAAAGAGTCCGTCCACCACCAGCGTTTCTGCATTGAGCTTAGGAGGGTCCAGGTTAGTGGTAATCTCAGTAAATTTCACTCTCTTTGCATCCAGCAGACGCTTCTTGTTGGCAAGACAGTCTGCCGACAGTTTGTTCTGCACATTAAATAAGTATGCACTTACATCATATCCATCCTCGCTGAGCATTCTCGCTACCGCAAGTGCATCGCCGCCGTTATTACCCGGACCGGCGAAGACAACTACTGGAGTGCGGTTAGACCATTCCTCTTCTATGGCACGTGTCAGCGCTTTGGCTGCACGTTCCATCAGGTTGAGCGAACTGATAGGTTCGTGCTCAATGGTGTATTTATCCAACTCATGAATCTGAGCGCTTGTGAAAATCTTCATATTATCTGATAATCTTAGTATTATCTGCGCGAACTGTCGTGATAATTTGTCAACTCATGCAGATAAACGGTTATTTTCATGCAAAAGTACAAAAAATAGTTGATGAAAGCACGAAGTTTCATGTTTTTTTCGTAATTTTGCAGAAAATATTATTATAGAACAGACTATGAGCATAGTAAAGATCAAGGATAAGAGCTTCAAGACATCGATTCCTGAGGCTGAGATTCTGAAGAAAGTACAGGTCGTAGCAGACCGTCTGAACAAGGATTATGCAGGCAAAAAACCTGTCTTCCTGGCAGTATTGAACGGCGCATTTATCTTTGCAGCCGACTTGATGCGAATGATTACCGTGCCAAGCGAGATTTCATTCGTGAAGTATGCTTCTTACGAGGGTACCTCCTCTACGGGCAGCATGAAAACCCTGATGGGTTTGAACCAGGATTTGGCAGGCCGCCACGTGGTTATCGTAGAGGACATCGTAGATTCCGGTTTCACCATGGCTCACATGATTGAAGACCTAAAGAAGAAAAATCCTGCCAGCATCGAAATTTGTTCGCTCCTCGTGAAACCAGGCAACTTGAAGGTTGATCTTGATATCAACTATGCTGTTATGGAAATCCCTAACGATTTCATCGTGGGATATGGATTGGATTATGACCAAGAAGGCAGAAACCTCCGCGACATCTACACCATTGTAGAAGAATAGGGGGTGAAGCATGTGGGAGAAAATAAGTGATTATTGCTTGGATGTCTCCAAGTACTTCTTGACTGCTGTATTTGTCGCATCTTTAATGGTGGATTTGGGTGAAATGCGGTGGTTGCTTTATGCAATTAGTGGCGTTTTGGCAACAATCTTCTTTTGTGCAGGTTTGTTCTTCATATCCAAAAGTAAGGATGAGAAAGAAAGGAAGTATAAAACAACTCGAAAGTATAACAATAAAAATAGGAGGACATAAAATGGATGCATTATTTTTCTTAGGCGTTGTAACAGTTCTCTTTGGAATTGTTTTTGCAGTTCTTTTGTCTCCAAAGGGGCAGAAGTGGGTTAATAAATATAGTTAAGTTTCTGACACAACATAAATATTTTATATATATATTAAGGTAAAAATGAAAAATATCGTAATTTTCGGCGCTCCAGGTGCAGGTAAAGGCACACAGAGCGACAAGATGATCGAGAAGTATGGTCTCGGTCACATTTCTACAGGTGACGTACTTCGTAACGAAATCAAGAACGGTACAGAACTTGGTAAGACAGCTAAGGGTTATATCGACAATGGTCAGTTGATTCCAGACGAGTTGATGATTGACATCCTCGCAAGTGTATACGATAGCTTCGGTAAGGATCACGCTGGTGTAATCTTCGACGGTTTCCCACGTACCACTCCACAGGCTGAGGCTCTGAAGAAGATGCTTTCTGAGCGTGGTCATAAGATTGCTGCGATGATTGAGTTGGCTGTTCCTGAGGATGAGCTGATGGCTCGCCTGATTAACCGCGGTAAGGAAAGCGGCCGTTCTGATGATAACGAGGAGACTATCAAGAAGCGTCTCAATGTTTATCATACACAGACAGCTCCGCTCATCGACTGGTATGAGAAGGAAGGCATTCATCACCACATCGAGGGTCTCGGTACTGTAGATGAGATCTTCGCTCGTGTTTGCAATGTAATCGACAACTTGTAATCAAGATAAAGAATCTTCCCCGCTATGGTGGGGAAGATTTATTCATTAAATAAAAAGAAAAGAATAAATGGCTGAATCCAATTTCGTAGACTACGTAAAGATACAATGCCGCTCTGGTAAGGGTGGCAAGGGCTCCATGCACCTGCGCCACGTAAAGTACCAGCCTAAC
>ULNA01028818.1_pt1 | contig 13345 bp, 8 predicted proteins | sample 1951801 | NCBI WGS metagenome assembly ULNA01 (sample SAMEA4835565, study PRJEB28245) | human gut metagenome | biome: gut microbiome; material: fecal sample | place: Denmark | collected 2008
GTTTCTTCATGGATATTACACCATCATATTATAACGACAAGAGTTATAATCTTATAAGTAATAACTCTTGTCGCAGTTTATATAGCATAAAATTTTTATTTGATAATATTATTATGCAAATTATTAGTCTTAACTTTTAATATAAATAATCTGTTCTTTAATCAAGAGATTCAGGTACATCATCATCAAAATCATTTTTATCTTCTGTTGTTTGAGGCTTCTTAAGCATATTAGTTATCTCTGTCAAAAATGCTGTATCTCTAAAATAATAGTTTGGATCGTTGCATAACTTGTCTTCAATGTAGTCAAATCCATAGTTAGCATACTCTTCCATCTTTTCCATCAATTTATCAACAGCAGCTCTCAATGTAATTTCACCCTTATCTAATGCTATAAAGTCTATATCAGTCTTAGCTATCAATGCCGCAAAAATATATCGACGTAAATTCCCATAAGATGTTCTACCAATCCTATTCTCGATATTTCCCCAATATTGAATTGCTTGACCAAAAACTTTCTTTTTATCTCTATCTTCTACCAAAGGTTTTGTTCTATTATGATATAATCCGATAAAGAACGCAATTATAAAAATTTCATAACCAGCTCCAAAAATCTTACCGCGTGCTTCCAAGAAGCTATTTACGCCTCTTCCATAATCGCAGAAAACATCCACAACGGTTGATTGATAACGTCGCTCCCATGAGGGATTACGCTTTGCCCATGCTTCATATAATGACTCCATAGCCTATTTTATTTTATTAATTATTGTACGTATAGTTGCCATATTAGTTTTATCAAAGCCATCTGCTTTGCTTATACGATAAACAGAACATGTCAATTTATTTATATCATCTTCACGAACCTTACCATGAGTGATATAATCCTTAGTCACAATTATGCATTGTTTGTCAATCTTATCTATAACGTTATAAAATTCACTTTCCTTTGAATCCCCGAATGATGATGTAGCTGCATCAAAGAATAGTGGATAATCCTCATCTCTCTTCTCTTGAGTAAAATCTGAAATAGCGAATAGAACAGAAATATACATCACTGTTTGTTGTGATCCTGAAGGATTTGATATTTCTGTACCATTGGAGCTATAGAGATGTATCTCTGTTGAATCATTTGCTGTCTGAATTAAACGTACCCTTCCATGAAAATCATTTGCACTAAGTCTATCCAAATAGTCATTAGCCTTTTTTTCCAACTCTGTAAGGAATCTGCGTAAATTATCTTTCTGAGCACGTGAAAAAGCATTATTTATTTCTTCAAGAACCTTATGGACTTTCTTTAAAATTTTAACTTGTGAATTTGCAGGATTAAGATTATTCATCTGCTCCTTCAGCTCCTCCATTTTTGATAGATTATTATTTAATTCTGTTTCTAATTGGCTTAATCGAACAGATGCTCTCTCTTTTTGCTCATACCATCCTTTAATATCATTAAATTGACTTTCAAGAAGGCTTTCTGATACATTACCAGCTTGTATTAGGATACGAGCCTTTTCATCTTGTAAATCCTGTATATCGTCTTCAACTTCTTTTAACTCACTCTTTCTCAATGCTACGAGATTAAGCCAATCACGTATTTCCCCTGCAATCCTCAATATTCTTGATTCCTCAGGGCCACTAAATGAAAGACTGAGACTATGTAATTCTGTGATGTAATCATTTTTGAACAGACTCTCTTCTTCAATGGATTTCAACTGTGCATCACGTCTGCACTTGGCTTCTACATGTGCACGGTACTCTTCAAGACGACGCACCATAAATTCATATGCTTCAGAACCTTCAGGAGCTTCTCGTCCACATACCTTGCATATATGGTCATTAATCATGTCTTCCATTGTCTCTTGGTTAGGAAGATACCATGGTAATTCTGTAGCACCATTTACTAATGCGCCTTGGATTTCCTTAATCGTATCAATCTTAGCTTTGGCTGCAGCTTGCTGTTTATCAAAATTCTTCTCTTGAATTCGTCTTTCCTTACTGAGCGAAGCACATTTTTGCTTAAACTCTGTCAAGACATCCCCAAAAGGTGCTAATATCCAATATTGATCAAGAAGGCAGTGATTATAATCCTTCTTTTTAATTGTTGCTAAAAGCTGAGTTCTTTTAGAATTCTTAGCTTTAAGACGTTCTTGAATGTCACGGTACTTCTCTGAAGTTTCCTGGTTTTGTTCAAGTTTACTAAGACTAGAAGAGAAAGTCGCAATAGCATCCTGCTTATCTTTAATATCTTCTTTATTTTGTTTGATTTCTTCGCTGAGATGTGTCATTTGCATTTCAAGAGATTTTGTCTCTTTTGATATCTTATCATCAGATTTCATTTCTTGCAACAAAGCTTTATTAGCTTTTTTTTCAAATGATTCAGTATTAGCAACAAGTCCATCAAATTTATGAATATCAGAAAACTTATCTACCAATGTTTTTAAAGAAGCTGCATTGTCAAATACACTCAAGTCTGATTCACCTTTGAACATACTAAATCTTCGGATAAAAGAATCATAGCATTGTGTTATCAACAATTTGCCATCCACTGACTCACGCTCAATGCCATTTGTCTCATAGCCACGATAAGAAGCATTGCTAACACTATAAGTATCATTGCCCGTCCTTGTAATAGAGAAAGACTTTTCAACCCTCTTCTCTCCATTGTGGTCAAATGTCATAGCTACATATACCTCATCATGTTCGCCAATTTCCAGTTTGCATTTTCGCATTTCAGAAACATTAGAAATGTTAGCACGTTCCAATGTTGTATCAAACAACCATTCCAAAGCCTCGAAAAACGTTGTCTTTCCATCTCCATTATCTCCAAGAATCAATGTTAAACCGTCTGAAAATTCAAAATGATTATTTTCGCCATAATAACTCCTGAAGTTTTTGATATCTATTGATTTGATTCTCATACGTTACGTTTTAGATAATCGTTAATCTCTTTCCACAATTCTCTTTCAGTAGCACCTTCGCTTGTACGGCTAATAATTTGTGCTACCGTACTGATAACACAATTGTCAGACTCTATCGCTTGATAAATATTACCAATGTCTTCTGCAGTGTATCCACCAAACTCCATTAACTTCTCATCAAGTAGTACTGCGTGGAGTATTTTTTCGTTATTTGTTATTGATGCCATATTATTAGAATATTGACAGGTTATAATAATTTGTTATTTCTTCTAATTCTTTGTACGCAAATGCAGGATTTTCAGATAATCCTGCAAAGTCCTTGACTCTTTGCAACTCTCCTTTTAGCAAGTTTCGCTCCATGTTATAGTTTTCTTCTGTTGAATCAAATTCTGGTGCAACTACAAGATCATGAATAATAGCAATATGCTTGTCTGGATGTTTTCTCAATATACGGCCACGTCGCTGTATAAATTGTCTTGGATTTCCTGTACTAGCACAAAAAATAGCAAGTTCACTTCTAGGCACATCAACACCCTCATCCAAACATTTCATAGATGTTAGCACCTCTATTTCTCCAGTTGAAAATTTTCTCAACACCTCATCTCTATTTTGGATGCCAGATATGAATTCTTTTACCGTAGTTGTTGGACTAACCTCTTGTATAATTTTAGTGTATTTGTCAATCAATTTATCTATGTCAGCATTATCTGTTGGATTATCAGTCGTATCATACAGGATATCACTATCTATCTGTACTCCCTCTGGAACATAGACTAATGTATATTTAAGATTTCCACATTCCTTAAAACGTTGCTGTATTATTTGTCGGAATACTTCTTCCTTATTATGAGCTTTATGAATGATTCTCTTTCGCTTAAGCAACAAACGCATGAGAATATCATTAGCATCAGAGAAAGAGTTTTCATCAATATTATAAAACTTAGCAAGTTGTAAAGAATTTTTTTTGTATTCAGCCATTTCTTCTTCGTCTAAGCGTACTATATGCGGATAGTATTTGTATCGACAAAGGAATCCATTATCTATCGCGTCTTTCATAGAATATTCGAATGTATACTTATCCTTACATCCAAAGAAGTGCATAACCGTTTTATTACCTATGTCATCAAACTGGCGCTCTGGTGTAGCTGATAGACCTATACGACGTAGAATCTTTATCCTGTCAAGCTTAGATATGATATTCGGTGCACCAAGATTGTGAGCTTCGTCTGCGATTAAAAGCATTTGTCGCAGAGTCTTCCTACTTAAAGACATAAGTTGCTTGAATGCAGACTCTCTTGAAAAAGAGGCATATGTGGCAATGATAATAAATGAAACAGGCAAATCTTCACTTTGAGCAAGACTTTCTTTTAATTTTATATCATCAATATCAGATCTCCATCTCTGATTTTTTGAACTTACTTTGATAATATGCCCAAAGTTGAAGCGTTTACATTCCTCTTCCCATTGTTCTACAAGAGTAATCGTAGGTACAAGTATCAATGCCTGATAAAATTTGAACTTGTTGTAAATCTGTAGCAAGCAATTTAGTGAGGTAAGAGTTTTGCCTGTACCAGTAGCCATTGCAAATAACCCCTTTTGAGAAATCTTCCAATTATTATAAGCCTCTATTTGGTATGGTCTCGGTTCAGGGTATGGGAATTTAGGAGTAAGAGTTATAACTGGCTTACTTTCACAATTCTCTTTTTCCCTATTTAAAGAGCCAATAATTGTTGTAACCTTATTTCTTGCACGCTCTAATATCCAACGTATTGAATCAGAAGGCCTATTTTCTATTTTACTATTAAGAATACTTTGCTCATCTTCCAAAAGTTCTTTTATATCCTTATACCTATATGTATTAGTAATATGATTTATGATTTGATCGGCTTTTAGATATTTGACAGTCTCATCTGCACCTGAAAATGTTCGGTTAAAATCATTGGCAATATCATTAATACGGTCTTTATCGCGTTCTCCATCCCAATCGCAAAAAGCATTGATACTCTCTATGTTATCAATAAGAGCCATTCTAGAGAAATTACAAGAACCATCAAACGCCACTTTGTTGATACCATCAGAAAATATACCACACTTAGAGTGTGCAATACCATTTCCTACCTTTGGCGTAATAATTTTGATTTCTATACGCTCGTTTCGGATAAGCCAAGACAAACACTCAAAAAAGTGCTTATCTCGTTTTGAAAGCGTATAAGATACGCGGTCTATTGCATTAAGATCAAAATACGGTGTGATAACATCCGATTCTCCAACAACAATTGCATTGCGATCATCCTCAGACAAGATGTCATTAATAATCATCCTCATTCTACCGCCATTATAAAGGAAAGCAGCAAAACCATCTGCTAATATATTGATAGCTGAAGATGAAAAGAATCCAAGTTTTATGTCAAATGTAGTAGAATTGCACAATGCCTCAGAGAAGAATCCTAATGGTTCCCACTCTGTTCGTGACATGAAGCGTCTACTTTTTGGCCATATAACATCAGTCTTCAGCATATAATCTTTAAATGAAGCAGTTTGCACAAAAATTATCTTCGTCAATATCCCCAATATTATCTACTAGTCGACAAGATCCTGCTTGACGCTTTGCCTCTTGCTTTTTGATCGCATCCAGTTTAATTTGCCGAATACGTTCAGGCTTAATCAAGTCTGCCAAACTCTCATTCTGATTCCAGGTATAACCACCTTTTTCAAAATCCATAGCTTTTTTATAAAGGTCTGGATGTTGTTCGTATAACCATATCCATTCTATTTTTTGTTGGAAAAAACAGAAATAACATCCAGAACGGCTACGATTATAAGTACCAACCTTACCGTCAACCTCAAATTTAATAGGTTTATAGTAATCAGGTATACCTACACCACTTTCCTCAAGAATTCTAAAAATATCATCCCTCACAAGAACTTCATCATTATCTACTAGTGGAAACTCATCAAGTTTACCTACTGGATAATCTGTCGTTTTGAGAAATTTGAATACTGCTTTATTAAATAGTTTTGTATCTAGATTTAGTAAAGCATTGACTTTCTTACTATAATAGAAATCTTTAGTTAGTGGTTTTTCTATAATATTCTTTGCTTCAACTAAGGTATCTCCATTGCATAATAATGTGTATATATCTATGAGGGTAGATATATTATTATTATTCAATACCTTATTTATGACATCCATGCTCCAAATATTTTTACGAAATGGGAAAATTGCTTGAATATTAGGTTTAGTAGAAACATATCCTTCGCGATTTTCGTCACCTCGGATTCCTACATACGAAATTGTAGGTGCATCTCCTACAAATTTCTCCATTTCAGCTAACTTCATTTTTTGAGTACACCAGCGAGCTTGTGGAGACGGTAAAAAATTACCACATGCTTTTAAAAAATGTTCAAAAGGTGTTGGCTCTGGACTTCCGACTGCAGCTCTCAACATCGTTATGCCACCAAGATAAGTGTCAAGACGATTTATTAATAGTTCAGTCTCGGCAAGTTCACAACCTGTATCAGTGTTGTAATATTCCAATTTCATTTGTGGATATTTGTTCTTAAGATAGATTGCTAATGCAGCACTATCCTTACCTCCTGAAATTCCCAATATCTGTCGTACCATCTTTATTGTAATCTTTCGTTTAACATTTTCAGTAAAATACAAACATCTAATTCATCATTACCAGACAACAATGCTTGCATCTTGCTCTCAATTTTTTCTGCTTCAACAACTTTCACTTTAGGAAGACGATAGGTCCTACTAGATTTGAATTCACCTTTACTTGTTGCCAATTCAAAGTTAAATGCAATTTCATCTGTTTTATAATTAATATCATCAAAAGCAGTGTATCGTTCTAATTCCCCGAATAAATGCTTAAGATTCGATAAAAATAAAGCTTCTTCTTTATCTTTTATAGTTTCTATTTTTCGATCAAATACAACTAATCCAATTTTTTCATAGAATTCTCGTTTGTTATCAGATGGAGCAAGAATTCTATCTAAAAAAGATTTAGATTTAGCTGTTAGCAAATTTTTATTTATATTTGAATAACGCTGAACTAAAACTTCTTTATAATCAATATAGTCATGAGGTAATCCTAAATATTCTACAATTGTTTCTTCAATGCGATTAATAAATAGATCATAGCAGATGACTAATTCGTGAACAGCTGTTTTGATAAGTTGCAAATATTGAGCAGCAAATTCCTCATTATGAAGATCATTATACCCTAATGCAGCTGGTATATCCTCTAAAAATGCCTTGCAAGGATCTTTTGCAGTAGCCAAAATATCTCTAAACTTTGCTGTTGCAGCATAGTCAAATTTACGAGTCGTCTTAGCATATGTATTTAAACTTCTATAAAAGTTAAAGAATGGACGAATAGTATCCATCAGAGACTTGGAAGTAATATTTTCTCCACGCTCTTTATTTAAAAATTCTCTATATTTGTTGAATAATTCCAGTTTGATTCCACTGACATCAAAAGCCTTTATGGTAAAATCATTCAGACGTTTCTGTAATAGCTCAAAAAGTTCTTTATTGATATTAAGAATAAATGTTTCACCATTATAAAGTGCAAACTCCTGTTGTTTAATAAATAAGAATATAGGTAACCAAAAGTCTATAACGCCTTGTTTTAATTTAAAAGGACGCATCTTTAATATCTTCACCAAGTCTGTCAATTTTAAGGCTTTTTCTTTACTTTTCTCCAAAAAATCAGAACATACCGTCCATAAGGATTGCAATTCTGGAGTAATCGGTTCTCCGAGAATCCACAATCCCTCATCATTCTGACGATGTATTCCCGTACTCTTAAACAGAGTGTTATATATAGTACGTTCAGGAGGATATTGAGTTGAAGAAAAACCAAAGTCTTCTTCTTGCCAATGACCAATCATTGCATCTAACAAGTTTACTCTTGCTAAAGAAATCGCAGAACTAATTTTATGCTTGTTGAACAATTCATTTCTGATAATAGGTGTTTTATAATAAACAGTTTCACAAACTGTAGATAGCAGCTTGTTGAAATCTTTTCGGCACTTTATTACTTGTTCTTTCCCGTTGAAATACCATTTTACCTGATTATTCATCATTTCAACACAATTATCGATTGTGTCATTAAGTAATTGTTTTTCAAATGCTTGTTGTTTAAGTATTTCTTCTTTGGCAATACGATCCTCCAATACAATATTATCAAGAAGATATTGTAGTTTTTTTATTTCATATAGATGTTTTACGATTGATTCTGTATCTTCAAAGTAAGCATAAACTATTGCCTTACCGGAATTTGCGGATAACTCTATCATACGATTTTTAACACCTTCTTCCAATGGAAATATTAAATTCACATAACCATCTTCATCACCAGTTGGCTCAACGTCATATGGTTCATTAGAAACTACAAATTGAAAATAACGAGGAGTTCCAGTCTTATAATATGAAGCAGGTGCTACAACAACAGTTTTCTTTACATAAGGAGCAATCTCTGTTGCTACTAATTTAGGAACAGGTACAATCGTCGCTGCTTTGTATAGTTCATCTTCAATGTTTATATCTGTACCTTCAAATAAAATAAACTGAGATTTATATGCAGCAAAACGAATAATCTTATTCGCAGTCAGCTTTTCAATAATATAGTTAGGATTTTTTATACCTAAAGCCTTAGATGCATAAATCTCCAAGAAAGCTAAATCCACTAATATACCATTATAGAATAAATTAAGCAATCCAATAGTTTTAACAATCTTGAGAGCATCATCAATATTATTTTTGCTGATGATGCCACTTTCTACTCGTTCTATAGCAACTCGAATTGCACGCCAATTAGTAGAGTCTATATTTGTTTCTGCTAAAACCGTGTAAAAATTATATATAATATAATCATAAACTACAGATAAGTTGTAAGTTGTTGTATCATTAGGTATAAAACTATTTATTGAATTAGTTGTTGTGTCATGTAAAAAAGAAAATAATGTTCTCTCATTTTGTCCATACCTTTGGATAGCCAGTGTCAAACACGAAGCAGAAACTGCGTCTAATGGATACAGCATCTTAGAAGTCCTTAGAGTTAAGGACTCTGATATTATCTTACTTTTCTTTGCCAATGAGAATATTTCAAGAAAATTTTCTTTAGCATTGTCTGTGATTGCCTTTGATTTGGTTAAACTTTCTGCGGCTAAAAATAGAAGTTGCTCTACAGGCTCTGCAAAAACTAACTCCTTAAAACGTCCTTTTACTTTTAACCATTCATTTCTTTGAGTTTCAGAAAGCCTGTATGCGTAAGCACCAAAATTTTGATGGAGTGTTGTAATAAGTATCACATTTCTAGACGGAACATTAACAAACTCAGCAAATGTTTGTAAAAAATACAATTCTTTCTCTGGGTTATTATTGGCAGCATGTTCTAGTATTTTACCGAATTCATCAATAAAAATAAATAAAAATTTATTTTGAGACTTAAGCTTTATCAGAAGTTTTGTAAGAGCGTCAAAAATGTTTTTATTATCATCTGAAGGAGCTATTGACAATTCATTCGATAATAATGTTGGTAAAGTTGTATAGTCTCCTACAATATTCATAAATTCAAAGTTTTCGGCACCTGCAAAAACTTTTTTTTCTGACACCAAGTTAGATTTATTATTGAGTAGATCTTGCTCTATGGCCATTAGAAAACTAGATTTTCCTGTTCCATATGTTCCAATAATTAAAAATGAATGGATTCCGGATTGGAAACTATCTACTATATTTCCATAAACCTTTTGAGCATTTGGTGTAACGATGTAATTAAAGTTATCGCTCACCCCTTGACTTATGTTTGTTGATAAATTAAATTTCATCGCTATTATAATATCTATTCAAGACTTCAAATATATTTATTTGTTTTAGAAATTGTACATTTCTAATTCCGCTATTGTCTGTATAATTGATTTCTTCAGAATATTTTTCGCTCAATGAACGAACAATTATCAAAAAAGAAGATATTGGAATACAAAATACCAACGATAGTTCTTGTAACTTATCGAAAGAAATAGTTTTATCTTCACCAGCAATATGAACTAATGCAAATAGAATAATTAAAGGATTGACTTGTCCCATAGATATTTCGTTAAACGAATATTTTCCTTCATATTCTCGAAGAAGGCCTAACTCTATCAGCAGATTCGCATATTCCTCGTTCGTTTTAGGATTTGTTGGTGAGAGATAGTTTTGCAGAAATACTCTTATATCTTTATTAACCGTGTTCTCATTAAATACGTTCTTTTGTTCTGGAACGTTGCACTTCCTTTTTATAAATGAGAGTAGTTGCTTTTTATCAAACTCTTTCTTTTCACGTTGTAAATCGATAAATACTAAATGATAAATACTTGAAATGTTTGTCATAACCAATAGATAATGAAGAATCCATAATGTGAAATTATCTTCAGCATAAGGATCTTTGCCACCTTTATCATCAAATATGTATCGAGCAATATCAGTTACTTCATCATCTTTTAATAGGCCAAATGCCTTCAACCAAAATCTGATTGATTGTACCATATTTTTACCAACACCGAGTTTTACAACAGCATCAGAATCTGTAAACTTATTTTGATTTATCAAATAATCATATCCTTTCTTTAACCACATAGATTTACAAGGGAACGATTCATGACCAGAAAAACTGTATCTCATTTTATTGAATATTTTTATTTTAAGCCTAAAAGTCTCTTCATCCTAGATGAAACACATCTGTATTACAATATATATTATCAATTTTTCTATAAAATAATTCAAATCATAACAGATAATTCTTTTTATTATATTAACATTAACGTCGTATATTTGTACATTATTAAACATTTGTAAATTTATCGATTGGTGAAAAATGTCATGTATCCAAGGTAAGATTACCAAGAAATAGAAGCAACAATCGCAATCACCGAGAACAAAGTTATAAAATTATTTTGTATGGCTGACTATTTAACTTCGCCGAATTTACCGAATTCATCGGACTTACGTTAAAATAGTATCTATTTTCCATAACCATCAATCTTCCTGTTCGTAATAATATGAATAATCAATACCTTTCATAAAGGTTTCCCGATCGTCAATCTTGTCGGTAAGTGCAGGTTGCAAAAGTGCTTTCAGCTCATCGGCATTTGCCACGCTGTGCGTCATGACATCCAGATAAGACTTCTTGTTTACATTGCTCCAATCTACACAAACTTTAAGATTTTTCTTCAGCATCAGGTCAAGCCAGATACGAGTGGCACGCCCATTGCCCTCACGGAAGGGATGGGCAATGTTCATCTCCACATACTTATTTATTATCTCATCGAAACTTGTCTCTGGCATACGTTCTATCTGTCGCAATGTGTCCGGAAGATACTGAGCCATAGCAAACTGGAATCCGCCTTTGGCTATGTTCACCGTACGTATCTGTCCGGCAAAATCATATAGTCCGCCAAACAAATAAGCGTGAATCTGTTGCAAGCCTTTCACGGTTCCCACTTCTATACTGTCTATCAAACTGCTTTCGAACAAGGCGTATGCTTTTGATTTGCTTCGTCCGTCTATCGTCTCGTCGTTATTGGTAAACCATTCTACAAACCGGGCAGCCTTCGTATTAGGAAAACATGCAGCAAGAGAAAGAACTCCTGAATTATCAAGCACATCTGTCATATAATGCTTTCCGTCAGAAGCCATCAATTTCAGTTGGTTAGTGGCACTAACCAACTCGTTTTGTTCTTTCTTCAGCTTGTTTTTCAGATACTTCCAGTAGTTCCGGTTCTTGGCATAATCATCCTGATCATTGAGCACGCCTACAATATCAAGCACGGAAAACCACCATTTAGAATTTTCGTCATCCCAAATGGCGCGTACTTCTCTGTCGTCGAAGAATCGGATGGATATTTTATTTATGTTAGCCATAATGAATAAACGTTTATTGTTGTCTTTCAGCTCCATACTCTGAACAATACGCTACAGTGTGTTTGGCCAGATGAACTACATTTATCAAGATAATATCGTACAGTTTATACAATTATAATTGGTTTATCGATGGTGAATCGGATAATATTGGTATTCTCCTATATATTATTACCGTACGTTTATCATTGTAAATTCTATCCACTCATATATTATTTTAGCGTAGGTTCTATGAATATAAATATCTGTAGGTTAATAGATTAGCAGAGATTGTCGTGTCTTTATAGTATTGAGATAAAAAGAATAACGAACAATAATTGCTATAACCATTGTACACAAAGTTATAAAAATATTTTGTATATCAAATGGTTTAGCCTTACTGATTTTAAATTTTATAAGATGATGGCAAAATACAAGAATACGATATAAAAAACTTATGTGCCGTCATATCCGTACCAATAATAAATATCGGGACAAATTGTGACGACACATAGGTCTATTATGTATATAAAAATTGTCTTAGAAACAACTGCTACATTCAGCCTGCCACAACAGAGATAAGCTCATCAGGGCTCACCTTCTTCTGCTCGCCAGTCTTCATATCCTTAACAGTTACCAAACCCTCGGCAATTTCGCTTTCACCGGCAAGAGCAACGTAAGCAATACCCTTTGCATTGGCATAATTCATCTGTTTCTTCATCTTGCACGAGTCCGGATACATTTCGGTGGCGATGCCTGCCTGACGACATTTCTGTACAAGCGGCATACAATAAGCTGTCTCGGTTTCTCCGAAATTGATAAACAGCAACTGTGTGGAATTCATGGCTTCCTCCGGATAAAGATTCAAACCATTCAGCACATCATATATTCTGTCTGCGCCAAAAGATATGCCTACTCCACTGAGGCCAGGCATACCAAATATTCCGGTAAGATTGTCGTAACGGCCACCTCCGGAAATGCTGCCTATCGGGAAATCGAGAGCCTTCACCTCGAAAATTGCACCGGTATAATAGTTGAGACCGCGTGCAAGAGTAAGATCCAATTGAACCTCGTTCTTAAGATTACACAACTTGAGCTTGTCAAGAATGTATCTTACTTCCTCAACGCCTTTCAGTCCTGTCTCAGACGATGAAAGCACGTTGCTTATAACGTCCAGCTTCGATTCGTTGGTACCGCTCATATTGATTATGGGCTGGAGTTTCTCTATCGCATCGTCAGGAATGCCGCAATCGCGCAGTTCCGCATTTACTCCATCCACACCAATCTTATCGAGTTTGTCTATAGCGACGGTTATATCGACAATCTTATCTGCCTGCCCTATCACTTCGGCTATGCCGGCAAGAATCTTACGGTTGTTTATCTTGATGACAACACGAACGCCAAGACGCTCAAAAACAGTATCAACCATCTGCATAAGCTCCACTTCATTAAGTAACGAATCGGAACCTACAACATCGGCGTCACACTGATAGAACTCTCTGTAACGTCCTTTCTGCGGACGGTCGGCACGCCATACCGGC
>ULNA01016348.1_pt1 | contig 13341 bp, 21 predicted proteins | sample 1951801 | NCBI WGS metagenome assembly ULNA01 (sample SAMEA4835565, study PRJEB28245) | human gut metagenome | biome: gut microbiome; material: fecal sample | place: Denmark | collected 2008
TTCTGGCGTATTGGTCACGAAAAACCTGTGCCATGCCAGGAGTACGCGTAAAGGCAGAAGAGACGGAAGTATTACCGCCACCAGATGCCGCAAGGTTGTTGGACATAGTGCTTTCTCCTACTTGATGTACTGTTTCAAGGTAGTTACGACATCCTGGAGCATCAGTACACGCCCCAGCGCCATACACCCGGAACCTTGCTTTTGTCCGTCGAGCAAAGCTGCCCGCGCCAAAGCGTCACATTCCTGGGTTTCTTTTTTCGCCGCCGACTCGAACAACCCAATCAAGGACAACAAGGCCCCCTGATTCGACGCGAGCGTCGCCAAAAGATTGTCGCCTGCGGTCTTGTCGCCCTTAACTACCAGAAGACGGGACATACCGCAGCCCACTGATAGTATCACGCACAGACTTGTTGTCTTCCGCCGGGCGACGCGGAGGATTCATAACCGTGCCCGGACGACCATTGCCACCAATGTTAGACGGGGGAACAGCAGGCTTGCGCCCGGAATTGCCCCCACAACGAGAACATCCCATCATTTACCTCCATAACGCATATTATCCATGATACCAGCGTACACATGTCCATTGTGAGGACATTCGCGCATGTGCTGGTCATCACGCAAACGTTGCATGTTGCGCCGCACATACCCCGACTCCGGTATGTCAGCAGATTCCGCCAAAAACGGATTGTCCTTGACCAGCATGGAGGGATTTTGCGCCTTCTTCCGTGCCTTGTCCCACACGCTGTCGAAATCTATTACACCAGCAGAAAACACGGTCGCCATAATACACCCCCGCTCTACGCGTCGTATGCAGGAAGCGATTTGCCCCCGAGCTTCACCCAGGAAGACGGTTTACCCAGCAGCGTGGCACGGTCACCGATGACCGTTGTGCCGAGGACGGCACCATCCTGCCCGGCAGGCTGTTCAGCGGCTTCGATGGTGGCGACACGATGCAGAGCATCCGCCAGAGGACGCAATTCGGCATCAGACAGTTTGGTCATGGCATTGATAATGGTGCGAAGACTGGCGTCGTCAACGGCTATCAGGTTCGTCAGCGTACAACCACTGAGAGTCGAACCGCTGATTTCACTGTTCTGGATGGTGGAACCGGTGATGGTAACATCCATGAGGGTTCCACCCTGCATAAACTCGACAGGACCACAATTTGGAGCCATACTAGCCTCCTACAAAAATTTCCGGTGCGTGCACTTGTCCAATGTCATACAAGTCAGCATAGACATTAGCAGTGCCGACCATAGTGGCATCGTTGAGTTCAAGCTGGTAGGAACCGGGAATCCCAACAGCCATGACACTGTTGCAAAGCGACAGGCTCCACAGGCAGTTCATCGTGCTGACGGCAATGTCCGCCATGAGTTCACTCGATACATGGTTGACATCAACAATCCAACCGCAACAATCCTGCGCTGTATCCTTCGTCGAAGGCAGACGGGAGCCAGAAAAATCATGGATGAGCCGATGCAGACAGGCTTGCATGGGCGTGGCCACTTCATTCTCGACACGGAATTTGTACTTGTTGAAACCAACCGCCCACAGGACGACAACTTTTCCGGGGTGTACGGTAAAAACCGAAGACAGAACGGTTGTATTTTCGGGTGTCCAAAGCGGTACAATAGCCATCAGAAACTCCCTATCAGGTAGCCGAGAACGGCTCCATATATGAGCCCTCGAACAGTATTGCAGCAGATACAGTCGTTCTGTTTGAACGGGAACAACCATAGCCTATAAACAGCGTTGTAAATCTTATTGTCAGGTTTTTCAATATCCGTGTCGTACAGATACCCGTGACAAAAATTCACGTTGTTACAAAACCAGGCCACAAACTTGTACGCCCAGGTCCCTTTCTTGGGGGAGGGCGTGTTCAGCAATTCCATCAGGCTTCACCTCCTGTGATGTCCTCCATGACACCAGCACCGGTGGGCGAAGGCGGTGCAGGATTGGGCGCGGCCCCGGCTCCCGGCATGACCCCCATCGGCGACATCTGCTCCATCTGACCCAGAACATTGTCGGGAACACCCATGGTACCCAGCAATGTCTTGAGGCTCCAGGAAAGCACAGGTGCCAGATTGACCGCCTGACCGAGAGCACCGGCTGCGGCACCGACAGTCTGAAGAATCTCCATGGCCGACTGCTTTTCCATCTCCTTCTTGAGCAGCCCTTCAGCGCCCTTCGTGATGATATGGCTGTCGCCTTTGACCTCCATGTCTTTGGCAAACAACATGTTGGTATTATACAGCAATTCCCCAAGCGGTTTGAAGACACCGTAGGCGATGTTGTCTGCTGCCGCATGAAGGGCCTTAGTGGCATTACCTTGCAGCATGGACATGCCACGGAACGTGCGCATGGCCCCCGAACCCACCGCCTCACCATGGAGTGCCGCAGGGATGTTGGTCACACGGTCTGCGAGCTGCATGAACATCTCCATGAGCTGTGCATACGCCGGGATATTGGAAGGGATATGCGTAAAGCGGAACGCAGGCATATTGTTGTTGCCCATATCAGAGTCGGACAGGTAAAGACTGCCGGGCACTACCTGTCCCAGCTCACCCTTGCCGATATACGCCGCAATGCGCCGGTAGTCGGCTTCACAAATGGGTGCCGAGGCATTAGCCGCATTACGCATGAGGTACATGAGACTCGCCATGTAAGCGCGTTCGATGTCGCGCAAACGCTGGGCGATGCCGTCACCGGCGATGCGGTCTCCACCGGTACGATAAAAACTTGCCGTGTAGACCGGGCGTGTCTGTATCTTAGGGTCTGAGAAAACCCTCACCTCGATGACACGCCCCTGGACCAACGAAAGCTGGCAGTTGTAAAAATCACCGGCGTCGAGACCCTGGATGTCATATTTTTGCAGCTCCCTGCCGGACATGAGACCATAATGGGTCAGGACCTCGATAGGGCTCACGTTGGACGCCCACAGCGCCATATTACGCTGCCCTTCGTCCGGGGCCCGGGACAACCAGCTCAGGTTGAAATCCGTATTGGGGTCATCCGCCTGCTTCAAAATGTCCTTGATGTTGGCGGAAATGTAACCGTCGAGCTTGGAAGCATTCAGCAGCTCGCGCCGTGTCCAACGCGTGCGAGTAAAAATGCATGTCCCACGCTGTGTATCGGGACTATCAGGACTGTAGGCGAAATCGAAAGGACTTATGGCACGGAATGTCGGAAAGACTTCCGTATCGATGCGCGGCTTGTTCTTGCCCCACACGAGACGCGGGGCCCGCGTGATGTAAGGACCGGCGAAGACGGCAAAAGGATAGATGGGGAACCATTGTAAAAAGTCGGTGAGAGCCCGATTGAAGCCGCCTTCGGCACACTGGTCAGCCAGCAGCATCATCATGGCGTCGGCAGATTTCTTTGCCTTTTCCGTTTCTTTGAAATGCATCTCACGCTTCTGCTGCCGGATAGCCTCTATGAGCTGGGAGGCGTCTTCAAAACTGCCGCTCTGGAGCTGTGCTTTTATCTCGTTGAAAATTTCATCCTGCGCCACAGGAGAAATATCAGGACGCGGCGTAGGTATCACGGTCCAGGGGAGCGAAGCATCCCCGGAACTGGTCATGGCGTCATTGAGATAGGAATTGGCGATGTCGGCTTTCAAAGCGGTTAGGTTGATGTAGGCATCGACACCCAGAGCTTCCGCTCGTTCCTTCGTATCACACGACATGATACCATTCTGCTGGTTCCAGCAGTTCTCAAGTACGGTGCGAAGAGGCTTGCCATTCACAAGCTCAGTAGACTGCCACGACACAGCGCCATTGAACCTGTCCATGACGGCCTCGGCCAGCGGGTCGTGGGATTTCTCCTTCACGTCCTCGATTTCCAGCATCCAGTTGATAGCGTCGCTCATAACTTTCTCCCTATCAAATCACTCGCCTGGGCGTCAATCTTATACGACGCTGGACAAAGAACTGCGCCTGCGTATGAGTTCGTCTCTTACGTTTTGCATCGTGGTATCCTTATCCATATTGTCCCCACGCTGGATAAGAAGGGCTGCGTACTGGAGTGCGTCGTGCACATGACTCGCATCGTTCTTTTCCGGGCTCGGCGTGTACACAGAGCCCATCGTCCCGGAAGCCCGCAACTTGCGGTATCGATACTCATGCGAGAACCCTCGAATGAGCATCTTACATGCCGGGTCGATTAGCAACCCTCCGGCACGCTGGTTGAGCATATGCTCCACTGTCTGGATGCGTACCCTGGGATTGTTCGTCAATTCCGTCACGGCCTTGATACCAGCGTCGGCGAAACGCTGCTTGGGCGTGACGGCCTGCCACGAATCCCGCGTATTGCTCGGGTCGATGGCAGCAACCAGAGGATTCGTGCTGTACCGGCCCCGCAGCAGCGGTATCAGCATACCATGCAGGAAATTTTCAAACCCCTCGTTGTCAGCATACAATTCATCCAGCACACACCAGGTCCCGTTGATGTTTTGCAGGATGACCGCAGCAGGATGGATACCAGACTGGTCCACACCGATGATGATGGGCTGGAAAGGTCGCGGTTCCAATGCTTCCGACGCCACATGGATGTTGATGTTGAAATTCGAGTAGACCGGCTTGCCGTCAACGATAGGCACGTCCATCATGCAATACTGGTTGTCGATGATGTCCGTGCGTCCTGTCTTGAGCAAGGCATCTATCTGGTTACGGTAATACCGCATACCTTGCTGTTCGGGTGTGAAATCATCCGGGTCCCCTTCTTCTCTGGCACCCAGATTGCGCAAATTCTCGGCGTCCGGGTTCACCTCATACGTCACGACACCAGTGACTTCATCAACGTGCTTGAAGGCAGCGGGAGGCTGCCTGAACACTGCCCAGTTGGGTTGCGGGTTGTGGATGTACTCATCAAGCCAGGAGCCAGGTTCAGGCTGGTTGAAGTCCATGATGGTTCCGCCCCATGAAATACCGCCGAGGTCCTGGGACGGGTAACGCCCGATACGTCCCGTGACAGCGTTGTACACCTCCGGCGAGCAACCCGTGGCTTCATTGAGCCAGGCAAACGTCCAGTTGGCAGACCGCAGCTTGGGAGCATCATCAGCCGTCTTGAGGGCCCACAACTCCAGTTCGAGAGAGACCTTGGTGCCATCAGGCAGAGGGATGAAATAGAACCCGCGTACAGGGGAACCGGAGCTGGCGATGGTACCGTATTCGGCAGGCAGCAATTCAAGCAGCGACTTGCGTGTGGTGGCGATGAGTTCGGGATACGACGAACGGACGACCCCGACACGGACATACCGCACACCGTCCGGGGCAGGATTCTGGGCACACGCACACGTCAGCACATCTGCAACACAGGCACAAGATTTTCCCGACCCGTAAGGACCAACAATCATCTTGAGATACTTGTCGCAGTTATGCAGGAGCATACCGGTAGGAGACGGAACATAGTTGAACATGGTCTACTCCACAGGCAGCGCATGGGCCACCTTGGCTACACCTTTCGGCAAGGGAAGAGGGACGGCCACATTGACCTGGGTATTCACCTGTGTGGTCTCCTTGGCGTCAGCGAGACCCGCCACCTTGACCAGCATATCGAGAAGTTTCAATGCATCACGGGGCTCCATGTCTCCGTTGTGCGCATCACGGAACAACTTCTCCCAAAGGGCTTGGGAAAGTGTCAGGGCCCTGTATCTCGCCCCAGCTTTGCTGCCCTGATTTTTGACCTCTTCCAGACTCCCCTGAAAAAGCCGCTGAAAGTATGGATTGTGCAGGATGTCCACGAGTTCCTGCTTCGAGAGACCATATTCAGACAAAATGGACTTGATGTCCGTAGGACTGTCGGGAACTTGCAAAATAGCGAGGTCCCGGGCCAGTGACGGCCAACGGACCTGATTCTTCAATGGTTCATTCATGGTGCTGAAACTCCAAGCCAAAAGAGGAAGCCTACGCTTCCTCTTTTGATATTCGACACTTTATCGAAAGCAGCGCATCCACGCTTATTTAACGGCGGCAGCCAGCGGAAAATCCACTGATTTACGCAGTAAATCGCACCCGCGCCGCTACCCAGGTCTGGTCTGTGATACCCGTTACTTTGAGCTTCACGGCCTTACCCTTGAGTGCTCCAAGACTTTGGGGAGAATTGGTCAAAACAATCTCATTCCCCCCGGTCTCAGCTTGCAACGTAATCTTGAGCGCCGATACCTGCGTACCGTCAGCTTCCAGATAGGCACACACGACGTTCCCCCAATCATCAGCAAGCACCGTATGGATAACCTCATCAACACCGGTAAAATACACGGGGAGGTCAGCAAAAGCAGTCAGTGTCCCACCGAGGACTGCTTCAAGGGCCGCAAGGTCGATTTCTACTGTGATAGAATCACCCTGCAAAGGAGCCTCTGTTCCAGCATTGAACGTGAGGATACCCCCCGTACTCTTGAACAGAAACTTATCGGGAACCGTAGGGTGTCCGCCTTCGGTAACGCCGTCATGGACAACAACGACATTCTTATCCGTATCAACGGTAAGCTCACCAGGGAGACCCGTATATGTTTCGTGCTGGGCAGTCGTCCCCCTGAACTGCTGGACAGGACTGAAGTTGTTTCTCGCCATAAGTGTATACCTACCTCTTTGTATGCTACATTACGAGGGGACGCATAACAAACTACCCTCTCGAACAAAAGGGTCCAGCCGAGGTGATTCCAGGGCTGGACCCTTGATGAAAACGCTTAGTCGTCCATGGTACCGTAGTCGGCGTAGACCATCAGCTTGCCATTGTCGCACTGAATCTGATTGCCCACAGTCGCGGAAATCACGGAGCAGCCCAGAGAACCTTCGGGTTTGTCGACCATACCGTTGACGATACTCTCGACCGGGGTCTTGAGGTCATTTTCAGTCAGCAGCGCACCCTTATCAGTGCCGGTCTTGATGACGTTATCGGCATCAGCAGACACGACCTTCACGGACAGCTTGCCGTCGGCACCCGCCTTGAGGGCGTTGTTCATATCGGTGGAGACCACATTGGTGAAGTCCACCACGATGTTGCCGCTTTCGTCGAACTTGATACCCGTGCCCAGCTTGGCGGAGATGGTGTTGCCGACGATGGTGATACCCTGACCGGCAGTGTACACATCGATGAGTTCGGTGACATCCACATAGGTATCAACCACGCTGTTGTCGGACAGCGCCCAGATGAAGTGCAGGTAAGTACCGGCCTTCAGACCCACCTGGGGCGTGAAAGAGACATTGCCGCTGATGGTCGTACCGGCCACATTGAACGTGACGGAAGCCGTGGAATTGTCGGCGAAGGTCACACTGGCCGGGCTGGTACCGTCTTCGACCGTTTTATCGTCGCCGTTGAACACGGCACGCACGGCAGCGACGGACGTACCGCCGGGGAGCATTTCAGTGCTGAAGGCAGCCGTACCGGCGGTACCCTTGGTGGTCTCGACCAGGACGCCGGCAGCCTGGGCCCAGTTGCCAGCCTGGTCACGGAACATCAAGGACAGGTGGTAGTCACCCGCCACAGCCTCACCGGCGGCATCAGGCTTGCCATGCACCAGTTCGACGCCCTTGAGCACGGAAGTGCTGGACGGGATGGTCACAGTGGCAACTTCGGTAACACCGTCATGGCCGATGATTTTCAGCTCGCCGGAATACTGGTGGTAGGTCATGCTGAGGTCAGCGGCAACCTTGCCGCTGACATCGTGCAGAATCTTGTCACCGGCACGAATGATGAGATTGGCGTCAGGGGCCTTGGCATACAGCTTGGAATCAGTACCCACGGACAGACCGTTGTTGGCATCGCCGGACACCAGGTCGGTCGCCAGGGAATGCATATCCACAGTAAGCGCCAGGTCACCGGCAAGAGTGCCTTCCGTACCGGCATTCACTTTCAGATGAGTGTCACCCGTAATCTTGCGGTCTTCACGCGCCATGGGCACGCCACCAGCGGTAACGCCGTCGTGGACGACCACGACCTTCTTGTCGGTATCGACGGTGAGTTCGCCGATTTTGCCCGTGTACGCAGCATGCTGAACAGTCGTACCGCGATACTGCTGGATAGCATTAGGAGTTTTACGCGCCATAATTTAGCACCTTTCAAAGTTGAGTGTTTTATATATTGATACACCGCCGTACTACCGGGGCATATCCCCTCTGTCGAGCGGCGTGTACGCACCCTTGTCCGTACCAGCCACGAGCAAGTTGTCTCTGTCGGCAGACACGACCACGACTTTGAGCTTGCCGTCAGCACCGAGCCGCAACACGTTGTCACTGTCGGAAGACAGCAACTTGGAAAAATCAATCCTGTCCAGAATATCCTTCATGGACAGGTAGACACCCTTGTCGGAACCGGGATGTATCAGGTTGCCCTCATCGGCGGAGATAACGTTAATATTGTCCTGGATGTCCTCTTTGGTCAGGATGATTTTATGGTCTACCGGGTCGATGGTCAGCAGGTTGAGATGACCATTAGACAACACGTCATTGGGCGTGAGCAGGGCCCCACCGTCACTACCCTTGATGACCAGGTTGTCTTCGTCTTTGGAGACCACAGTAGTCTTCTTGTCAGGGACATACAGCTTGCCGTCACGCTCGGTCAGGGCGTTATCGTCGGCTGCGGACACGATGTCATGGGCATAAACGGCCAGACCGTCGTCCATCACCTGCAAGATGTTGGGGGCACCGGAACTGGACACACCCCCAACCGGCAGCGCATCGGCGGCGACGAACTGCCCGGCAGGGAGTTCGGAAAACTGCTTGTTCTCCTGGTCAAAAACGATAGGGCGCTTCATAGCATCAGCCATCGGTATCTCCTTCACCACGCCCGCAATCTGTGACCTTGCATCGGGCACAATCTTCCTGGAACGGGCATTGCTTTTTATGCTGTTCACGTTGCTCCGGCGTCATGGTACGATGTAACTCGCTAATATCCAGACTGTCCATCAAATCGACGACCTTGTACCCGGACTTCCAACGAATCAGGGCATCCACAAGTTTCATGCCCCCGGCGGAGAGAAAAATCGTGACACCGAGGTCAGTATCAGGCGAGCGTTCAAAACCGAAAAGGGGCAAACATAACGTCACACTCACAGCCACGATGGCCATAAAAGCACTGGAAAGCAGGATATTGAAAAATATACTGAAAAAATCACGGTGAAGATAGCTGCGCTTCACGCCATGCCATCCCTGATACAGCGCAATGATGAAAGCTCCTGCTATGAGCGGCCACAACTCAACAAGCAGGTTTATGTAAGCACTATTACGCCCCGTAATGGCATCAGGGTCTACAGGAGGGATACTCATGTTATACTTTATCATCCCGTGATTCATTTACCACTTCATGGCCATGACTTCTGCATAACTCGACCGGTGAACCAGTCCGCCCACACGCTTGTACTTCACAGCGCGGTCTTCTTCACGCCCGCGTACAATGGCCACATGAACCCAGCCGTCAGGAAGATTTTCAGCGATGAGTTCCGTGAATGGCAGTTCAGTAGCAATGAAAGAGAAGATGTCACGCAAGGAGACATCTTTACGAACAGGTTCGATGTCGGCTGCGGAACCGGAACAATGGTGGGACGTGGCGGATGACCCCGGGATGACCTTGTTCAGCGCTGCGCTGCGATACCCGGAAGTCACCCTGATGGGACCAAACTTGTCCCGAACCGGCTGCAAGACTTCCCGCGCCAGATACTCCATATTGCACCAGACGCAATCCTTGTCGGGGATATTCTGGATACCTTCACGCAGGGCCGTATCAGAACGCAAAAATTCCTCGTAAGTGAAATTCGGCGCACCGAAAATAGGACCCTTCTTCATACGTCAAGACCTCCAAAGAAAAAGAGCGGACAAAACATGTCCCACGAAGAAAACATGTCCGCCCGCTCTTCTGCATGAATACAACTATCTTCGAGCCGGTGTCAATATTCGTCGGGTCGCTTCAACCTGCGACGAAGCCGCTCCACATCCTCGATGGTCACAGAGTCCTTCTGCCAGGTAGAAACGATGGACTGCACCGCAGGGAGCCCGTAGACGGAAACCAGCTCAAGAATTTGCAGCACCAGTTTGATGTCGATGGAGTTACTCATGGCTGACCTCCTTCACATCGACACCGAGGTCGATGGCGGCCTTGAGAAGTTCTTGCAGGTCCTTGGTCATATTATCGACAAGAGCCTTGAGATTGTCGCGTTCCATGGCACCCGGGGACGAAAGCCCCTCAGAAGCCCGCATATATGCCAGAAGACCGCTGACAGCGACCTGATACGCGTCGTAATATACCAGAGCGGCGTCCTTGAGCTTCGCCCAGTCATCATCCTGGAGTTTGCCCTGGGAGTGCATGTCACTGGCAGCAGTCATCACCGTGTCGTAGGTGATGGCACTGGTCTCCAGCGTTTTATACGCCGTGAGCGTGATTTCATCCTGGGCCGCACAACCCACCAGACTGGCCGTGAGAGCCACGACGATGCAAAAATACCGAAGCATAAACACACCTCCTGAATGGTATGGATTACGATTTCTTGTCAGATGAATTACAGCGTAATTCCGGGGGAGACTGCTTCCGTAGACACTCGGATTCCCAGCTCAACTGACAATGCCTTACTACGACGCCGTCGCGTTGTTCCGTGTCCCACCAAAACAATATGTCGATGAGACGACAAGGCCAACGCCGTACCCCGTACAGATACCAGCGCCAACAACGCGAACTCAGCGTCTCATCAGCCCAGACCACAGGTAAGGTGCTATCGCGAATGCAGAGCAGCAACAGGGATGCCACCAGACCCCCCATGCAGTGTATCGCCTGGTCCAGAGAAACCACGGTCTGCCAGAGATTGTGCCTGATAGTATCTAAGCGCCCCATCAAATAGCCTTGACTTCTTCGACGGTCTGCGCAGCAGCCACGGCGGCCTTACGCTGCCCTCCCTCGGCCATTTTCGTTGCCTTGTGATTCAGCGCAGCCGTATAGATGGGCAGGAAAGTCTCGGCGGTCAACTGCAAGATAACCAGGTCGCCTTTGCTGTCCGCCGTGTGGTTGCGGTAGGCATTCCAGGGCGTGGTTGTGGGGATACCGCCATCGCTGGCCGTCGCGAGCTGCATGGACACAGCCGCGTCGGCGAAGTTCTGCTGGTCGAACTCGTCATACGAGAAATGCAGCAGCTCAGGCGTGCCGGTATCCGGCGGTGTGACCTCGCACTCGAAACCGGCCATGATGGCGGAAGAGGTCTCGGCGTCGATGGAGGCCAGCTTGCGGGCTTTCACATTGGGCAGGCTGTTGTATTCGGCTTCCGCCGCAGCCGCTTCGGCTTCCAGCCTGCTTTTCTCGCCTTCCCACAGGGCCACATACGGCGCGACCTGCCCGTCATAATCCTCAGCCGTCAGCAGTTTGTTGGGGCCGTCCGTCCACTCGGTATGGCCGCCATCGCCCATCCATTGCATAGCGTGCATGTTGGCCGGGGCATCAAAAGGAAAAACAAGGGCTTCACCACCCACGATAATCAGATTATCAGCGGGGACAACAGTGACAGTGGGCATGTAAGTACCCTCCACAGGGGTTGAAGGTATGAGAATGGGGGCTAATGGAGTGAATATGGAAAGACATCCGGCTAGGGATTCTTATATGTAGCGGCTTACGCCCGAACACACATGATATACGCCAAGGCGTAATATGGGGGCATATTGGAAGCCTCTTCGGAAGTGACACTCATAGAATGGGTATGAGCGCCCCCACTGGACACGCTACCACTGATAGAGTGAGAGTGGGACCCAGCATTATTCGTTGTGGCCGACGACAAAGAATGCGTATGCGAACTGCTACCTCCGGTATTATGCGTAGTACCTGTCGTCTGCAAAAACTGAGACGCACCTTGTCCCCATGTCTTACCTGGAGCATGCACTTTATCGAACGTATGGTTATGGCTCGGCATTTGAGATATGGACAACGTCGTCGGATCGGTAGCACCAGTCGTATCATGCGAATGACTCCCGGCACTGCTCGTGGAGAAATTGTCCCCATGAGAATGGCTCCCGGCGCTATCCGTGTCGCCAGAAACACTGTGCGTATGCGTCTCGGCACCGCCGGTACTGCCTGCGGCGTGTTTGTTCCCGGCGCAGGTAATCATCTTGTCCCGCAAATCGGGGACAGCAAACCCGTTGGTCTCGACCCCGTCACACAGAACCCAGTCAGTGAGCGGGGCCGTCGAATCCAGCGGGATAGGGTAACGCCCGCCATCACCACCGAACGTGCCGGAAAAAGGCATAATCATACCAGGGAAAGTCCACCTGGGCTGCGTACCGTATCCACGAAGCAAAGTATCCATACGAACTCCTTTTTGCAGAAAGTACCCAAAAAACTCTCCAAGCGCAAACAAGAAAAGCCCCCGCACCTGTGCGGGGGCTGCGTTCACAGCATTACTGAACAGCAGCGCTTATGCGTCCATCTCGAAGTGGTCGCAGATGGCGAAGCCTCCGGTACGAAAACCGAACTTGTTGCAGGTAGGCTTCTCACCATAATTTCCCAAGCGGCGGTAGTGCTTGCATGTCGTGCAGGCTTCAATCCTGGCCTGCTTCTTCCACCCAGCATCTTTCTTGGTCATCTTCTTTTCTTCGGGCATAGTCGTCTCCTTTGTTCACAGCATGGCGCCTACGAGGCACTGTATCACATAATGAATCTGGCGGTCGAAGAGCTCTTTGAGCTTATCCTCAGACAACCCCTTCCGGCTGCCCAGGGCCAGAATCTCCATGTCCATGAACAGCAGGTGCAGGACCTCGTGGAGAGCCATGGCCTCCATCCCACCCTCTGCTATGTACTTGGGGATAGTGGTGGCACACTGGACCAGAACCGACGTTCCTTTCACCTGCCAGCACACCTTGGCCGCACTGTCATCACCAGGTCCGCACTGGATGAAAACCAGCTCCAGATGACGGAGACCAAGCCTGTAGCACCACATACGAAAGTGCCTCGTGAAATCGGCGTACATCTCATCCGTTACAGTAACACATTCGTTGATGACATCAAGCGCATCAACAGGACCATCATATCGACCGAAGTTACGGTACCGACACCGCTTATTCATTTTTCTACCCCATATCCACTTCCGCCCGAGTATCCTTGTACCCAAGCAAAGTATCGAGCGACTCGTGTATTACGATACCATAGCTACGCAGCAAGTCCCGCATCGGAGGCCACCAAACAGGCGTTGCGTCCGTATCAGACCGATGTACGAGAAAAACCTCATCGGCATCCGTTATACGGTTGAGCATCTCTGCCAGAAGCTCCAACTGCTTTCTACGGTTCTCGGTACAAAGTTTTGCCGTATCCGCGTTGATGAACAGTCTGTTCACACTATGCCCGAGACTGTCAAAAATAATGGACAACAGACCGACC
>ULNA01048070.1_pt1 | contig 13084 bp, 9 predicted proteins | sample 1951801 | NCBI WGS metagenome assembly ULNA01 (sample SAMEA4835565, study PRJEB28245) | human gut metagenome | biome: gut microbiome; material: fecal sample | place: Denmark | collected 2008
GAAGATGAAGAAGGCAGCCACAGATACCACGGAGCCCACCTTGGAAATCATCTTCGCCAACTTATCGAGCTGCATGTGAAGCGGTGTCTCCACCGAAGTCTGTTCGGTAGATTTCTTCGCCACCTTACCAATCTCGGTAGCATCGCCCACGGCAGTAACCACGAACTCGCCCCTGCCATTCATCACCATGGTAGAACGGAGGATGACGTTGCGAGGATAGGCTCCATCGCCACCGCCTTCCAGAGATTTCTCGGCAACCGGTTCGCCCGTAAGGGCAGATTCATTAATCTGCAGGTCGTTGCAGACGATGAGTTCTCCATCGGCAGGCACCTCGTCGCCCACTTCCACGAGCACAACATCTCCCACCACCACATCGTGGCGCGGAATCTCCATCACCTTACCATTGCGGCGCACCTTAACCGGCTGTTCTTCGCTGAACGCCGTGAGCAGATTAAACTTCTTGGCAGCATCGCGCTCAAAGTAGAAGCCCACGGTAGTAGCAAGGAAAACAGCCACGAAGATACCGATGGTCTCCATGAAATTCTTTTCGATAAAAGCAAGGATGAGGGATACGAAAGCCGCCACAAGAAGTATCTGGATAATCGGGTCGCGATATTTATCCAAATACAGTTTCCATAATGAAGTACGTTGAGGAGGGGTGAGCACGTTCTTGCCATGCTGTTCCCTACTCTGTTTAACTTGTTCATCGGTAAGACCGATTCTTTTATTTTTGTCTATGTTCATTTCTGAATAGAAATACTTTTTCTTTTTTGTACGATTAATAAGTACATACGCACGTGTGCGCACATAATTTGGTGCAAAGATACGCTATTTTTCTGATTCTAAGAAAATTTTTAAGATTTTATTTGGTTATTTGCCCAAAATCTAGTATCTTTGCACTCGAATTTAATAAAAATTCAACGGACTTGTAGCTCAGTTGGTTAGAGCAACAGACTCATAATCTGGAGGTCCTAGGTTCAAGCCCTAGCTGGTCCACGCTTCTATTACAGCGACTTACGAGCAATCGTAGGCCGCTGTTTTTCTTTTTTCACAAAACGTATCCGACAGAAAAAAAAGAGGCCAACTGGGGCTTTTGCAACCAAGTTGCAGAAACCTTTTCGTAATTTTGCAACCGAAATAGAAAAAGGAACTGAATGTTCCTGGTTATATAGAACTAAAAGTATTGCAAAATTATGGAAGAAATGAAAAATTCTCACGAACATCATCATGAGCACAATCATGACTGCTCATGCGGCACAGAAGAACATGAGCACCAGGGGTGCGGTTGCCACCACCATCATCACCATGAAGAAGGCGGTTTGAAATCCAAACTCTTTCTGATAGGAGCAACCATCATCCTCCTGATTATCGCTGTTTTCATCGAAAAGGAATACAGTCTGGCTACCTGGCAGTTGCTCCTCGTCTATCTCATTCCTTATTTATTAATAGGACACGAGACGCTGGGCGAAGCTGCAGAAGGTATTGCCAAGGGCGATATGTTTAACGAAAACTTTCTGATGGCTATTGCAACCATCGGAGCACTTTGCATCGGATTCTTCCCAGGATCAGATACCGAATTCCCGGAGGCAGTCTTTGTGATGCTCTTCTTTCAGGTGGGCGAACTCTTCGAAGGATATGCGGAAGGAAAGAGCCGCGACAGTATTTCGCATCTGATGAATATCCGACCGGATGTAGCGAATGTTGAAAGAAACGGAAAAGTAGAGGCCGTTTCGCCGGAAGACGTCAAGATAGGAGAAACTATCGTAATCCGTCCGGGAGAGAAAGTGCCTTTGGATGGTATTGTTGTTGAGGGAAACTCAGCCTTGAATACCATTGCCCTGACGGGAGAGAGTATGCCACGGGATTTGAATGAAGGCGATACTATCATGTCCGGTTGTATCAACCTTTCAGGAGTAGTTCGTGTACGTACCACCAAGAGTTTTGGCGAGAGTACCGTATCCAAGATTATCTCTCTGGTAGAGAGTGCAGACAAGAACAAGTCGAAGAGCGAGGCTTTCATCACCCGTTTCGCCCGAGTCTATACTCCTATCGTTGTTTTCGCAGCCATTGCCCTGGCGGTTATTCCTCCATTCCTGGCAGCAACAGGAATCGTAGGTGAAGGAACCTTTGGCGAGAACTTCCCATTATGGCTCAACCGCGCCTTGATATTCCTGGTAGTTTCCTGTCCTTGCGCCCTGGTCATCAGCGTGCCCCTCACCTTCTTTGGCGGCATCGGCGGAGCATCCCGGAACGGTATTCTCATCAAGGGCAGCAACTATATGGATGCTTTAGCCAAGGTGGGAACCGTTGTGTTCGACAAAACCGGAACTCTGACCCATGGAGAGTTTGCCGTAGCAGCTGTTCATGCAGATGCTTCCTGCCCAGACCATCCATCCCATGATGCAGATAATGTGCATATTGGCGAATATTCTGACAAGGAGAAGATTCTGCTGCATTTGGCGGCTCATGCTGAACATTTCACTACCCACCCTATCGGTGCAGCCCTGCGGACTGCCTTCCCGCAAGAAGCAACGGATGGCTGCGAGGTGACCGATGTAGAGGAGGTTGCAGGACAGGGTATCCGTGCCAAAGTGAACGGCAAGGTGGTTTGCGTGGGCAACAAGAAGATGATGGAAAGCATCGGTGCCCAATGGCACGACTGCAACCAGGTGGGAACCATCATCCACGTCGCCATTGATGGCAAGTATGCGGGACATATTGTGATCAACGACACCCTTAAGGGAGGAAGCGCCCAGGCCATCAGAGAGCTGAAAGAACTGGGAGTAGAGAAAACGGTAATGCTGACGGGCGACCGCAGAGAAGTGGGAGAAGATGTTGCCCACAAACTGGGACTGGACGAGTGCCGCGCAGAACTGCTGCCAACCGATAAGGTTTCGCATGTAGAACAACTGCTGAAGACAAAACCAGCAGGCAAGACGCTCGCTTATGTAGGCGATGGCATCAACGATGCCCCTGTATTGAAGCGTGCCGATGTGGGCATTGCCATGGGTGGACTGGGTAGCGATGCAGCCATCGAAGCTGCCGATGTAGTACTGATGGATGATGACCCTAGAAAGATTGCCCTTGCCGTGAAGATAGCCAGAAGAACCATTCATATCGCTCACGAGAACGTGATATTTGCCATCGGAGTGAAGGTTGCCGTACTGATTCTCGCCACCATTGGTCTCGGCACCATGTGGATGGCTGTCTTTGCCGATGTAGGTGTTACGGTACTGGCTGTATTGAACGCCATGAGAAGTTTGGGTAAAAATCGTCTTTTTTATCGTTAAATACCAAAATAAGTTGTATCTTTGCAACCGAATTATAATATACAATACTGAATGGTTATGTATAAAAAAGACATTTTGACTATGAATAAGATTATCAAACTCATCTTCGTACTCTGCTGCTTCTGCGGCATTGCACAGGCTCAGCCTCAACGCCCTAAGCTCGTTGTAGGCATCGTTATCGACCAGATGCGATGGGATTATCTCTATCGCTACTACGCCCGCTACGGCGAAGGCGGATTCAAGAGAATGCTCGGCGAAGGATTCAGCGTAGAAAACTGCAAGATTCCTTACATCCCTTCGGTTACAGCCATCGGACACACTTCTATCTGGACCGGTTCCGTTCCTTCCATCCACGGAATTGCAGGAAATAACTTCGTGAAAGATGGAAAGGTAGTGTATTGTACTGCCGACGATACCGTCAACCCTGTAGGTTCTGACAGCAAGGCTGGCAAGATGTCGCCTCGCAATCTGTGGGTAACCACCATCGGAGATGAACTCCGTCTGGCTACCAACAACCGCTCTAAGGTGATTGGTGTAGCCTTGAAAGACAGAGCATCCATCCTCCCTGCGGGCCATCACGCCAATGGCGCTTTCTGGTTTGATGACAAGTCGGGCAAGTTCATCACAAGTACTTTCTATATGGAGAAGTTGCCTGAGTGGGTGAACAAGTTCAACAAGCAGAAACTCCCAAACAAGTATCTTTCCAAGAAATGGGAGACGCTCTACCCTATCGATTCCTACAAGGAGAGCACCAGCGATGACAACAACTACGAGAATGGAATTGTTGAAGGCGAAAAGGCAGTATTGCCACTCGATCTGCCTACCTTATATAAAAAGCATGGTTACAAGATTCTCCGCAGTACCCCATTCGGCTGCAACCTGACTTTCGATATTGCCAAGGCTGCCATTGAGGGAGAAAATCTGGGTAGAAACACAGATACTGATTTGCTGACCATCAGCTGCTCCAGCACCGACTACATCGGACATCAGGTGGGCGTGAACGCCATCGAAACAGAAGATTGCTATCTCAGATTAGATAAGGCATTGGCAGATTTCTTTGCTTATCTCGACCAGACCGTGGGCAAGGGAAATTATCTCACCTTCCTCACCGCCGACCATGGAGGCGTAAACAACGCTACCTTCCTGCAGGATCAGCGAATCCCTGCCGGCATCTGGAACAAGAAGGGACTGGTAGATGAATTGAACAAGAGTCTGAAGACAAAGTTCAACACCGACAAGGACCTAGTAAAGACCATTATGAACTATCAGGTATTCTTCAATACAGACATCATCGAAGAACTCGGTTTGGATTATACAGCCATCAAGCAGGTGGTAGTAGACAGACTGAAGAAGGACAAGGACGTACACTATGCCTTCGACATGGAGAAGACCTCTATCGAGAGCATCCCTGAAGAGCTGAAGTTCCGCGCCATTAACGGTTATAACCGCGAGCGCAGCGGAGGTGTTCAGATTGTACTGAAACCAGGTCACTACGATTATTACAGCAGCAAGGGAACTACCCACGGAGCATGGAATCCATACGATATCCATATTCCTTGCCTGTTTATGGGTTGGGGCATCCAGCACGGCGAGAGTGCCCAGCCTCACTATATGACGGATATTGCCGCTACCGTTTGTGCGATGCTGCATATTCAGGCACCTAACGGCTGCATCGGCACACCGATATTCTAATAAAAAGCAAAAAGCCAGATAATAACAAAGGCTAGGTTCACGATTCCGGGAACCTAGCCTTTATTTTTTATTCAAAAGAAGATGTTCTTCTATTCCGAGAAGAACATCTCTTATTCTTCGTTCATAATCTTCATATATTCCTCGTAAGAAATATATCTGCCACCCATCGATTTGAGATGAGGAGTCTCCAACTGACAATCTATCATCTTACCACCATGCTCCTGCAAGTATCTGGCAAGGAAGATGAGGGCAATCTTTGAAGCTGACGGAACCCTGGAGAACATGCTTTCTCCTATAAAAACCTTGCCGATGGTGACACCATAAAGTCCACCTACCAGTTCATCAGTTTCATTATCCCATACCTCTACGCTCGCCGCAAAGCCCTGCTCATGGAGGGCAGTAAATGCCTGGATGATGTTCTCGCCCAGCCATGCGCCATCTTCCCAATACCGTCCGTTGGTCTTGCTGCATCCCCGTATCACGCCATCGAAATCTTCGTTGATTCCTACGCTGTATCGGTTCTTTCTCATCAGGGTACGCATGGAATGACTGATGTGGATTTCATCAGGGAAGATGACGAAACGCTTCATCGGACAGAACCAGAGTATTTCAGGCTGGTCACGGAAACTATACCAGGGAAAGATGCCATTGCTATAAGCCAGCAACAGGCGGTCGATACTCAAATCGCCACCAATCGCAAAGCATCCATCCTCATCGCCATAATGCGGATCGGGAAAATAAATCTCGTCTGCAGTATCATCTATCTGTAATATCATACGCTTATCTTTTATCAAGAAATTCTTGACTAGACTTTCATTCTAATAATTAATCACCAGTTCCTTTCCGTCAAAGTCGACATGCGCCTTGCCACTCTTCTTGAGTTTGCCGAAGAGCAGCGCCTTCATCAGGATCGGTTTCAAGCGGTTACCGATGACACGATCCATCTCGCGGGCACCATATTCCTTGGTAAAGCCCCATTTCAGCAACTGTTCGCGCGCAGCATCGGTTAACGTTACGGTAACTCCCTTTGCTGCCAGTTTCGCATCGAGTTGACGAAGTTTCTTGGCAAGAATCAGCTCTGCCATGTGCTTATCCATATCGTTGAACACCACCATGTCGGAAAGTCGGTTGATAAACTCAGGCTTGAAAGTCTTCTTCACCTGTGCCAGCATCGCTTCGCCACGACTTACGTTTCCATTGAAACCTACGCTAGCCCGTGAAGCATATTGCGCTCCGGCATTTGAGGTCATGATGAGAATCACGTTACGGAAATCAGCCTTCTGACCCTTGTTATCAGTCAGACGGGCATAGTCCATTACCTGGAGCAGGATGTTGTAGATATCGCTATGCGCCTTCTCTATCTCATCGAGCAGGAGTACACAGTTAGGCGTCTTGCGGATGGCATCGGTCAGAAGTCCTCCATCCTCATAACCCACGTATCCGGCTGGCGAACCGATGAGTTTTGCCACGGTATGCTTCTCGGTATATTCACTCATATCGAAGCGTACCAGTTCGATGCCGAGTTCCTTGGCCAACTGTCGTGCCACCTCGGTTTTTCCTACTCCGGTAGGTCCCACGAAGAGGAGCGAAGCCAATGGTTTGTCATCATCTGTCAATCCCGCCTTTGCCATCATCACAGCCTCAACCACCTTGTCTACAGCCTTGTCCTGACCGTAAATTTTGTGGAGTATGCGCTGGCGGAGCGTAGCCAGAGCATCGTTATTCTCATCTTTCATCGCAGCCGCATCAATCTTGCAGACTTTAATCAGAATCTGCTGGATGATAGACTTGGTAACGTAAGAGCGCTGGCGAGATTCTACCGGATGCACTTCCAGATAAGCACCCGCCTCATCCATCAGGTCGATGGCCTTATCAGGCAGACAGCGGTTGCTGATATATTTGGCGCTGGCACGGACAGCATATTCCAGGGCGTCCTTGCGATAGGTTACATTGTGGAACTTGTTGTATTTATACTGCAAGCCCTCCAATATCTTGATAGCCTCCTCCTCGGTAGGTTCCTTGATATCTATCTGCTGGAACCGGCGCACGATGCCCTTGCTCTGAGCCATGTAACGGTTATATTCCTCGTAGGTGGTAGAGCCGATGAAACGGATATCACCTGCCTCCAGATATTGCTTCAGCATATTGGATGCATCAGGTCCGCCATCTGAGCCACGACCGGCACCTATCATATTATGAATCTCATCGATGTAGATAATGGTATTGCCCTCCTTCACGGCTCCCTCCATCACCATCTTGATGCGTTTCTCGAAGTCGCCGCGATATTGGGCACCGGCAAGCATCTGTCCCATATCCATGCCATAGATGCGAGCCCCCTTGAGGCGTTCAGGAACCTGGTTTTCGTTGATGAGTTTGGCGAGACCATAGACCAGAGCTGTCTTGCCGACTCCGGCTTCTCCGATGTGGAGCGGATTGTTCTTCTCGGCACGGCAGAGCACCTGGATGGTTCTGTCCAGTTCCTGTTCTCTTCCGATGAGCGGATTGTGCTCTTCTACCTTGTCAGAAATACAGGTAACCAGCTGATGCCAATCCTGTACAACCTGTCTTCTGCCTTCTTCCTCGTCGTCGTCATACTCGTTGGCATAATCGTCATCATCAAAGTCTGCTCCCATGCCCATGCCAGCCTCTCCAGTATCTTCTCCAATAGGATAATAACTGTCAACGCTCGCCAGAAACTCGCCCTGCCGGTCACCCACATTCTTGCACAGCAGGAAGGCGGCTTCTGAATTCTGCAAGCCAAACATCGCCTGCACAAAATGGGGTACATTCACCAGCTGTCTGTCGGCAGCAGCAGCCAGGGCGCACGCCGTTCCAAACATGGTTTTGAAGAGCGATGACGGCTCTGGCAGATACTTGATGGTTTCAGGCACACGCTCCTGCTTGGCGAGCCATCCCACCAAGTCTTCGTGCATTTTGAGGCTGTCTACGCCTTCTTCCTGCAGCGCCTGACAGAATGCATACTGCCTGAGCAACGCCAGCAGCATGTGCTCGGGCATCACGAACTCGTGATCGAAGAACCGGGCTTGCTTCATGGCATCGTCCATCAGAACACTCATATATCGGGTCAATCCCATATTATCCATTCTATTCTTTCCTTTCTTTTTCTTAGCATATATTGGGGATATTTCCCCGAAATCAACGCCTATTCCGGCATATAAGTGAGTTTAAGCGGAAACTTCTGCGTACGGGCTTTCTCCATCGCTTTCTCCACTTTACTCTTGGCGATGTCATAGCTGTAGGTGCCCACCACGGCTTTTTCTTCGTGATGAACCTTGAGCATGATTGCTTCAGCCTCAGCCTGCGACTTGAAGAAGATGGATTCGAGGATTTCTACCACGAAGTCCATCGGTGTGAAGTCGTCGTTGAACATCATTACCACGTAACGCCCCGGCTCCTTGAGCCTGGTTTTCTGGCGTTCACGAATTGCTGTTTGTTCTTGAGCCATATTTTAATTCTTACTTTTTATAAGCATTGGTAATCTCCACAACATAAACATCGTGGAATCCACCCTTGGCACCATACCATTGGAGCAGGTCCTTGTCGAGGAACTTCTCGGCGGTCATACTGTCTTTATAAAGTTTGTGGCATTCCAGGGTGAGTCGTGACTGCTCGAAACCAATGCAGCCATTATCGGTTTCTACAGGAATCAGTCCTGTTTCCTTCACCTTATCCAAATCGCGTCCGCTCTTAGAGCCGCAGAAGTTATAAATCTTCCGAGCCTCCTCGCTGTTGCCGAGGAAAGAGAGAGTCATGAATTCATTCTCCTCGATGATGCCGTGGGTGAAACGCGCCGGACGGATAAAGACCACAGCCACCGGCTTGTTCCAAAGCCATCCCAAACAGCCCCAAGAGGCGGTCATCATATTGAAATGATCCTTGTTGCCGGCACATACCAGCATCCACTCCTTACCAATAGTCTCGAAGACGTTGTCATTCAGTTCTTTTACGTTGATCTTTTCCATCTTATCTGTTCCTTTCTTTTTAATTTCTAATTACCATAAAATTGCGACAGCAGTATTCTGATTGCTGAATGCTGCCCATATCAACTGCAAAGATACAAGAATAATCTGAAAAAGCGAATGTTTCTTTAAGAAAATCGCATCACCCTATTGAGGATTATGCCTAATTAATACTTTTTTATGCCACAAGAAGGCTGAATTGAATACGATTTGTGAGGTAGGAAACCGACCTTAATTTACATTAACTTTGTATCGGCAGTTGAAAAAATAATTCACATTTTATTTTGTCAGTTGCCCAAAAGGCAGTACCTTTGCACCCCGAATGCCGAAAGCTGGGAAGGCGGAAGGCTTCGATTTATTATTCATTTATAAACATTTAATTTAATGTACAAAACAATTTTCAACAAGCGCAACAGCTTGAAGTTCAACCGATTCTCTAACAAGAACTACTCACTCTTCGCAGTTTTGGGAAGAGAGGTACTTGTTGGCGCACTCAGCGTTGCTACCCTGAGCCATGCTAAGGCAGCAGGCGTAAGCACAGAGGGAGCCAAGGTTGATTCTACCCTCTACAAGGGCGGAAAGGCTTACGAGCTGGATGCGGTGAGCGTTACCGGATCTCGTGCGCCGATGACTGTAGAGCAGTCACCTAAGATTGTGTCTGTCATTACCCGCGACGATATTCATCGTGCGGCTGCGCAGACTATCAACGATGTATTGAAATTAGCTACCGGCGTGGATGTCCGTCAGCGTGGTGGCTTTGGTGTTCAGACGGATATCTCCATCAATGGTGGAACCTTTGACCAGATTACCATTCTCTTGAATGGCGTCAACATTTCCAATCCTCAGACTGGTCACAATGCTTCTGATTTTCCTGTAGCTCTTGCTGACATCGACCACATCGAAGTGCTCGAGGGGGCAGCATCGCGCTTATTCGGAACTTCAGCCTTCAATGGTGCCATCAACATCGTAACCAAGAAGGCTAAGAGTGAGGGGGTATCTGCAAGTGTAGAAGGCGGAAGCTTTGGAAGCTTCGGAGCACAGGGACGCATTCAAACAGCTTTTGAAACGGGCAAGTGGACCCAGGCTTATTCCGTAAGCGGAGGCTACAAGCGCTCGGATGGCGGCACGGAGAACAGCGACTTCGAGAAGGGACAGGGCTACGGCAATCTCTCTTTCTCTTACGACCAGCGTTTCGACATCAACGCCCAGTTGGGTATCGCTACCCAAAGCTATGGTGCCAATACTTTCTACAGCGCCAAATACAACAACCAATATGAGAAGACAGACCACGGTCTGGCTTCGCTCAATCTGAGTCTGCACAACCAGGAGAAGACCTGGGAAATTGCGCCTCAATTCTATTATAACAAATTCAAGGATCACTATCAGCTGATTCGTGGAACTCAGATAGGCGAAAACTATCACGACCTCGATGTTTATGGTGGTGGACTGAATGCCAACGTGGCTTGGGCTTTGGGTAAGACCGCAGTGGGTTTCGACATCAGCAAGGAGTGCATCTACTCTACTGCATTGGGCGAGGAACTCGCAGAGAAAGACTATAAGGACATCTCGGGTTCTGACCGTCAATATACCCGAAAGGGCGAGCGCACCAATACCAACATCATGCTGGAGCACAACTTCATCTTCGGCGGCTTCACCTTGTCGGCTGGTGTCTTGGCCAACAAGAATACCGGTTTGGACAACGACTTCCGCTTCTATCCGGGTGTAGATATGAGTTATCGTCCTAACAACAACTGGAAGTTCTACGCATCCTGGAACAAGGCTCTGAGAATGCCTACCTACACCGACTTATATATAAGTAATGTAGTGCAGCAGGGCGACATCACCCTGAACCCGGAGAAAAACTCCACCTTCAAGGTGGGAACCCAGTATCGCCAAACCGGTTTTGCCGCAACCGTAAGCGGATTCTACGCACACGGCACCAACATGATTGACTGGGTTCAGACATCCGTGACCGAGCAGAATGACAGCAAGTATCACGTGATGAACATCGGAAAGCTCAACAACATGGGCTACAACGTAGATGCTACTATCTACATGAGAGAATTGGTACCAAACAGTTTCATTACTCGCATCAAGTTGGGTTATGCTTACATCTATCAGGATCATAAGACCGAGACAAACATTCTGAAATCACTCTATGCATTAGAGTATCTCAAGCACAAGGCTGTATTCGGTCTGGATCATCAGATTTGGAACAAGCTTTCTGCTTCGTGGAGCGTAAGATGGCAGCAGAGAATGAATGGCTATCATCCATACACCAAGGTAGATTGCAAACTGATGTGGGACGAGAAGAAATACAATATCTTCGTGAAAGCCGACAACATCACTTGCCACCGCTATTACGACCTCACTGCCGTTAAGCAGCCTGGTTTGTGGATTATGGCAGGAGCCAGCGTAAATCTCGGCCGATAATATAATCAGATAATAATCATCCCAAAAGATGATAAATATCCGAAACACGATTCGGATATCAAATAAAAAACGAGCCTTGATGGAGGTTTCTTCCTTCCGTCAAGGCTCGTTTCCTTTTATTCCGGCTATTTCCTTTTATTTCAGTTATTCCGGTTTCTGATATTTTCCGTTCACTTTTATCGGTTCGAGATGGATTCCCACATGGGTATCTGCACCGAAGTGCTGCTTCAGTTTTGTTTCGATATGAGTAGCATGCTCATGCGCCTCATAAAGCGAAAGAGAACCCGGCATACGGACGTGCATTTCTATCGCAATCTTGTTTCCGATGCGACGGGTACGCAGGTTATGAATCTCTCCCACTCCCTGCTCTTCGTTCGCAATCTTCAGGATTTCATCTTCCTCCGTTTCTGGAAGACTGGCATCCGTCAGTTCTTTCACAGACTGCATCACCAGTCCCCAGGCAGCCTTGATGATGAAGGCACTCACGATGATGGCTGCCAGCGGATCGAGCACCGCCCACTTTTCTCCCAGGATAATGGCGCCGCCAATACCGAACATCGTTCCGATACTCGATAAAGCATCGCTGCGATGATGCCAGGCATTCGCCACTACAGCCTCGGAATGATATTTCTTTCCGGCTTTTACCGTAAACTGATAAGCCCACTCCTTCATCACGACACTTACGATGGCAGCAATCAAGGCTACAACGCCCGGCTGCTGCAATGTCTCGCCGCAGATGGCACGATAGGTCTTGGTAACACCAGAATAACAGATCATCACACCCACCACGAAGAGAGAAATGCCGATGATGGCTGTGGCAAGCGTCTCGTATTTGCCATGACCATAATCATGGTCCTTATCCATCGGCTTATTGCCCAGTTTAACGAATACCAGTACCACCACATCGGTGGCGAAATCGGTAAGCGAATGGATGGCATCCGCTATCATGGCTGCAGAATGTCCGAGAATACCTGCAGCAAACTTCAGTACGAGCAGCACCACATTGATGATGCTTCCCGCTATCGTCACCTTATATACTTCCTTTACTCTATCCGCATCAGCGGAATGATTCTTTTTCGTTTCTGCGGGCATCTCTTGCTCGTTATATATTCTCTCATTCTTGTCCATACTATAAAATATAACAGAAGTCCTTTGCTTCCTTAATAATGTTTTTGTATAACCAAATTCCTGTCTTTCATGAATTGAGCGGCAAAAGTACATCTTTTTTCTGAAATCGGATAAAAAGAGAGATTAAAAAAGTATAACGAATAGGGAATAATGTGATAGCGAAGAGAGAAAAGCATGGAATTTTGTGATAAAGTTGTATCTTTTTCTTGAAAACAGAGAACAGAATAAGAAGAAAAACTATGGAATTCGACAAATCACCGAACTTAAAATATCAAGCCGTAACTGTTAATTCTGCGAAAGAAAATTGCGGAAATCCGCAAAAATCTTTCCTGTTATGATTGTAAATATAGAGACTAATATCTACCTTTGCTACGTATAGACGATAGTTTTATGATTCTGTATTTACCATTATAAGTTAACGAACTTAAAATATCAAGCCGTAACCGTTAATTCTGCGAAAGAAAACTGCGGAAATCCGCAAAAATTCTACATAGAATTAATAAAAGTATTATTTTTGCAAAAGAAAAATGCGGAAATCCGCAAAAATCTTTCCTGTTATGA
>ULNA01018099.1_pt1 | contig 12883 bp, 13 predicted proteins | sample 1951801 | NCBI WGS metagenome assembly ULNA01 (sample SAMEA4835565, study PRJEB28245) | human gut metagenome | biome: gut microbiome; material: fecal sample | place: Denmark | collected 2008
TTTTTCGCATTTCACTTACTTTTGACTATAAATCAGACATCTGACAGTCCTCGTTTGAGAAGTCCTTTCCGAGTTCGTTGATCCGTTGCTGAAAGAGGTGCTTTCTCCACATTGACAAGCTGTAAATCGAAGGTTTCGACCAGCGTTTTCAAGGCCGGATTCAACGTGATAAGACGATTGAAAATTGCGTCCTTTGTCTCTTCTCTTAGCAGAAAATCGGCGATGTCATAACCTGCATCCCGTTCTTCTTTTGTTGCGTTTCTTTCCATAAAATCGAAGATAGAAACCTCTATTCCCAGGCTTCGGATCATCTCCATTTTACTGTTCCAATAGTCGGTTGCACCCAGGTCGGGGAAGAGCAGGACACGTCGGTTTCTCAATACGCTCATGGCATCCCGATTGAACGCTCCGTTCTTTCCGCCCGAAGCAATCCAGAGATATTGCGGCAGATAGAAGCTGGATATCAAAGCACTTTTCTCACTCTCCACAAGGGCAACCGGACGCTGCTGGTCGGAGGCCAAAAGATGTTCACCAAACAAACATTGCCGAAGGTGAAAATTCTCTTTCTTCAGAAGGGAATGTACCCATGTGATGTAGTTGTGCGGCTCTTTAATCCGTCTCCCGTTTTCGGGATTGTAGAGCATCACTTTTCCGGTTCGTACCCGTCCGGAAATATCTACCTGCCAGAAGACTGTTGCTCCCGGCCAATGTTTCGAGGTTCCCACATGGTAGCGCAACATTAGCTCTTCGGTAGCCTCCTGTCCGAAATGGAAACTCAGGAACTGAAACAGCTTGTTCGTGTGATACAGTTTCAGGGACTGCCTCATGATTTCCGGCTCAATGAATGAAGGTTCAGTAGTCAGACTGATGCGTGGCTTTGACACTGGTACAAACTCTTCGCTCAATCGCTCTTTGGCCATCGGGTTCTCGTCAAAGTACATTTTGGGCGTATAGTTGTAACCGCACTTTTGTTCATGGTTGCATCGCCCTACATAATCGGGAAAGCAGATTTGCTTTTCCGTATCGATGTATTTGGCAAAACAACTTTTGCGGTGGCAGTTCGGGCATGTATGCCGGGTGCTGACACCTTTGTATGGTTCTAATGTAAATCTGTAGTTCATTTTTCTTTCTGTTTGGATGTTACTATGCACATTTTCGCAACTTCACAAACCCCTCGGTTGCGAAAATGTGCATAGTAACAGGTTTATTTACTGTATTCTCCATGATTCTCTTTTCTGAATAATGTTCCGATGTGGCGTTTTAGAAACATCTTGAAAGCATGTTCCTTCATCCCGTAACTTTCAGCAATGCCGATACCTTCTGCCGTCGTAAATCTCTGAGGCAAGTTCAGGTAGATGTTGCGGTGCAATTCGCTCAACTGTTCCTGGCTGACGGCAGTCTGTACTTTTACGGCTGTTGTCCGAAAATACTCGGCCAGCAGGATGGCACGGTTCACGCTTTCAAGGTCAATCGTATGCTTGTCGCACTCTCCGCAAGTCCATCGGGCAAGCTGGATAATCAGACAAAACCGGATAATGTAGATTTCCAGTTTGCAGTAAATACCGACCAAAGCATCGTTGGTTTCCATATCACATTGACGGGCATTTTCATGCTGCCAACCGTAAAGCCGTTGCTTGGCATTTTCATCGAATGGCAGGCATTGAGGCTGCAACTCATTATTCTCGTCATGCGGACAATCCTGTGCGATCAGCTTGTCGATAACCTGTTGCCACTGGATTTCCAGTTCTTCTGGAGTTTCCCGGTCGTTCCATCTGCTTTTCAAGACAGATTCAGGCATCACGAAAAGAATACGATCAATAAAACCGTTACTCGAACGCTCGCCCTTGACCAGTTCGCCCAGAATTTTCTTTTGGATGGTACCGATAACGGAGATATAGGGACGTCTGATAAAAATGGAACTTTGCGTACTCTTGCGGTCGGAAATCGTGGGCTTGGCATTGAACACCGAAAGCCAGAACTGTTCTTCCGAACCGTTATTGTAACGGTTGAAGTTCTTGAACCAGGCCGACAGCTCGTCCGACCAAAGGCAGAGTCCTCTGGGATTTTGGGCATGTATCAGGCTCAATCCTTCGGGAGTAATATCCGAAACAAGAAAGCGTCTGCGCACGGGAGCCTGCGGAAATTCATCCAAACCAGCTTCCATGCGTTCCTTTTTGCTCATGGACATAGTGCGTTCATACTCGGCATACAGCTTCTGATATTCCTGATTCTGACAATAGTCGTATTCAATGAATGGCTGGAAAGCGAAACTCAGCGGATGACTTTTATTGGCTCCAGGGCGTCCAATCAGTGCCATGTACAGAATAGGACTTTCCAGCCAGTTGCGCTTCACCTGCACCAGATGAGAGTTGCCAATACCCACGCCAATAGCCGCAAGGATAGCCGCAGCAACATAATCCACGGGATAGCCCTGACAATCGTGTAAACTGCTGATGATGCGCTGAATCCTGATAGGAAAGACTTCTATCGGGAACTCACCGCCGGACATCTTGGCTCCGATGCACACAGCCTCTCCGATGATACCTTCTGCTGTTAATTTGGTAGTTTCCATAGCCGTGCAGATCAAAAGTTATAGCCTCCTTTTGGTTTGCGTTTCGCTCCATGTACTATCTCCGCTGCCTGTTCTTGAAGCGACATGGCCTGCATTTGCTTGCGCCCGGACTCAATCCATTGCAGCAACTCATCTTCATAGAAGTAGAGTTTTTTCCCTCGCTTGTAAGCCGGAATCAGTCCTTTACGCGCAAGCGTGTAGATGGTAGGCTTTGCCTTACGTGTAATTTTACAGGCTTCGTCAATTTCGACAAGACGATGTTTGTCAGAAGAAGTCTGCGGTTGCAGTGCCGCCAACATTTGCCGGATTTGTTCCATCTGTTCTGTGAGATAACCTACCGCCTGCGGCAGCTTATCAAAAGTGATTTGTTCGTTTGCCATACGTACTCGTTTTTAATTGTTCGCTGGCAAAGGAAATTGGTGTTTTGATGGTGGGAAACATCACCGGAATATAACTGTGAGATAACTTTTGGATGGTGATTGGTAGTGATTACAAGGAATTTAGCTACTTTTGCAAGTAGAAAATATATCTGTCATGAGTAAAAGAACTATTATTTTTCAAGAACATAAAAAAATTACAATTAAGGAAATAGATGAGTTATTCTATTTCACAATCTTGTATTATGACAAGTGGAGTTCTCGTAATATAATTAAACAATCTGAATACATAGTAGTGGCAGCTTGTAGAGGGTTGATGAAAATTAGTCTAGAGGAAGTAAATGGGAAAGATTATTTATTCATCACGGATGACATAAGTGATTTTACGGATTATCCTAAGCAAATAGATGATTTCCTATCCTTGCAATGTGATAATGATAGTAAAGTTACTGCAGAAATGTTATACCATGCGATCTTAGATTCTACAAATGAATTATTTCAAGAAATGCGATTGACGGATATATATTATAATTACAAATACCTTAGCGAGGGTAAAACAGGAAGTTCTAAGATTGACATTTACACGAGTTCTTTTGACAAGTATATAAATGATATTTTTCCAAATAGTAAAGATGTAGCTGTTGAGAAGATAATGTTGAAATTAGGTATTGTCAAGCAAGATGCAATATTATTGTTTGAGCGTTGGAAAAAATTCTATTTTATAGATTATCATCCGTACGAAGAATGGATTCCGAATCCTCCCCAAAAAACACTTACTATTGAACAGTTTAAAGATAGAATATCAGCTACAAGAATTGATGTAAAGAAGAATGAAAGCACAGGGGAGCTATATTTTGAAGCTGGCAATGTCAAAGGAAAAGTATCTACAAAAGAAATACCGAAACATCCAATGATATCTTTATTTATTACTTCTGACTCAAATGAACATTGGCTTTTACATGAGGAAGGAACTGTTTTGGGGGCACCAGTAATAGCGATATTTTAAATATATTTTGAAGAATGAAAAAGAATAAATATATCCCAATGTTTGACGAACAAGAGTTTGTCCTTGTGTGTCGTAGAAATGATTATGAGAATGAGCATGGAATAATTGGTGATGGTTTATTCCTTGTGAGTAGAGAAGAATGGGAAGATACTGATGATTACTCAATTAAAACATTTGATTTGCTTTTAACAGCAGTTGAAAATAATGTGGTTAAGTTGTACCCTGCCCCAATAATGCAGTGGTAATATTTCAAACTCTTCCTTATTCAAGAAAAGTAGATTACATTGAAGTAGATTAATATTTGAATTATACTATTTTTACATCTAATTTAATACAACATACTGATTCTGTATGTGACATTTTACGTTCAATCGTTGAAATCTCCAAGTCGCGGAGGGTATGAGCAAAAACATCCTTGATAAAGGTAGCGGTATGAATGCGCTTTTTGCTGAACGCTTTACCAATATTCCATCCAAAGTGCATAATATCAATGCTTTTAAGTTGTGAATCCACTTTTACGGGCGATATCTTTTGTAAGGTATCGCCTGAACTATATTCTACAATGTATGCACATAGACGGTTGAGGTCTTCTTCACTCATATAGGCAACCATTGTTTGCTTAGTATAATTGAGCACCTTTTCTAATTTGGTTTGAATAGCACGATTATTTTCTGTAATAGCATTGGTGCGCATGACTTCATATTCTGAAGGTTCGGAGATTGTTTCTTTAGCGGTAGGAGCTGACTCAATGATATCAGTCGTAGCTTGGTTTGAATCTTTGATTGTAGAGGCTTCCGGAACAGAAACGGTATCATTGTGATTTTTCATCGTTTGAAAAGCAGAGAAACGCAATAGAAAAGTTTCTATGCGTGGCAGCAGAAACTGATTGAAAGTTGTCTGTAAACTGGCATAGATCGCCATCAAGACAATTACTGTTGCAAAAAATGCAACACTACTACTGAAATCGTCAACACCTTTGGATAAAACAAACTGACGAGCTAAAACGCCAACAACAAGAGTACCTACCAATACAAGGGAATAGAGTGCTATATGTTCTATACTTTTCTGATTCATAGTGATATTTGCTAATTGTTTGTGCGCAAATATATGTCATTTCATAAATACTATGTTATAAATTCAAGAAAGTGGCAGCATTTGTCCTCGATACGTAGTTTTTTTCCTAGTTTAGATTAGGTAACAAATATTTTAGATAAGTTTTTGATAAGTTCTTTTATTGTTGTTTATTAACACTAAATCCCTTCTATCTTAAATGATATTTTCGTATCTTTATTGCACAAATTTAAAGACTGTAATTAAATAAGATTAATTGAAGCTGACTTGTAAAAATATAATGTATGAAGACATTGCAAGAATACTATACCACTATTGATAGTGTAGAATTTGAAGGATTGACAGACGAATCTGTCATCGGATTGTTACCACATTTATCTCCAGATGAAGCTGATTTCAAACACACCGTTTTGGAAAACACTGCTTTTATGATCCGTAAGTCATTGGATATTAAAGAGGATCCGGAGAATGGGACAGTAAGGGGATTATCATGGAGATATCAAGGTAAAAACAAAGATGAACAAGGAAATGAAACGGATTTCTATATTCCAGATGTGACATCATTGACTCTACAAGATTATGAATATTTTGAACAGAGATTTCAGAAATGTTCAGGGTTATTCCCAAAGACCGAATACGGATTACTAGTCTATTTTGGACAAAAAACTTCGTACTCAAAACGTAACGAGTTTAAAAAAGAGCTAGCAGATAAATTAATGGAACTAGCACAAATTTATTGGGACAAGGCTTTGGATAGAGGAGAGAAAAATTATAATTTTCTAAGGTACTTTCCAATATTACGGACCGCATTTTCCATTTATTTGGAAGCAAAACTTACTGCTGATGTAGATATTGTGTGCGAAAAAGTTATACAGCAACATACTGATTGGGATATTTCACGTAAAGATACACTACGGGGTATTCTAGATTTAACACGTTTAATGGCTGAATCTTTTTCAGTTTTTAAGAATAGAATTAGTTTTGAGAATATTATAATAAAGAATTTAGCGGCTGCACGTGAAATTGAAAAAACGTATACATGGGGAGCAATATATATAGTAGATAGTTGTATAGGAATCCGTCAGAAATTGAATGCAGATTTCAAAGATTTGTTAAGATATAAGGCTGAATTATTTGAAAAAATGGCATCCGAGCGTTCAGAAAATCTTGTTCGTATACAATTTATTGAAACAGCTTTGCGATTATACCAAGGTTTAGGTGATTCTGCTAAAATAAAAGAATTAGAAACCGCTTATACGGAAACACGGGCAAAGATAGAAATGAATCATGAAACATTATGTGAGTATCCAAATGAATATGTTCAACGACGGACTAACATGATACAAGAATTGGTCAAGGATGCCGATGATGTGACCATAACGACTAATATCGCAACTAACGCATGGTTTAGTAGCATTGAAGATATCCGACAAATGGCAAATAACATTGAGCGACAGAGCTTACTAACAACAATGGCAGCTACTAAAATATTGGACAAATATGGTAATACAATAGATATTTATACTTCTGAAGAAGAAATACAGGAGATGCACTTCTGGGAGAGTTTTGGTATTTCTTTTCAAGTAGGTATTGGAGCATTACATGAATATATAATCGAAGCCTATAAAACTGGAAAGTTCACCTATGCGAATGTGTTATCTTATTTAGAATCTACGTGGTACAATGATCCAATAATTCACACATATCATGGAAAAGAGGTAGAACTCCGTGTTTTGGATGTTTTGAAACCTGGATTAAAAAAGTGTTTTGAAGAATTGGATTATGCTTTTCAGGACATCAAAAATAATTATTATGATTATGTAATTGTTGTAGATACCCTTACGCTCAAAATAGAAACAATTCTCCGATTCTTGTGCGAAAGACTTGGTATTGCTACTTTCAAAATAAGAAATAAAGGAGGAGAAAAATTGGTTATGGAAAAACTATTGGATGATATGTTGAGTGACTTGCAGGACAGCCCTCAAAAACAAACTGGGTTTAGCGAATACGATCGTTTAATGATCAAATACGCGCTCACACCCAAAGGCCACAATTTACGAAATAGAGTGGCTCATGGACTTATGGATCTATGGGAATATTCGTTTGTAGATATTGTTATTTTATTGTATTTAATTATTAAATTAAGTTCGTACAAATTCTCTCCTAAAATTAATTGAAATATTGTAGCTTTAAAAATAGCCAAGAAAATACTCTTGGCTATTCTATTATTAATAAAGTATATTACAAGAATTGTTGTTAATTAATTTATTTGATTCTATCGACTGATATTTTAATCGTTATTCCAATTAAAGTCGTCACTCATTATATCTTGAGTTTTTTTATTTTTCTTATCTATTTGAATTTATATTATTTACGCAGTACTTATTTATGGGAATAGCTCTATTTCAACGAAATCTTATTCGCCGTCTCTCTCTTCTTGGAATTGACCAAATCAGCATAGATTTGAGTGGTGGTGACATTCTTATGCGTCAGCATCTTCGATACTGTGTAAATGTCTGTACCTAAAGAGATTTGGATGACGGCGTATGAATGACGAAAGCAGTGGAAGGTTATGTGCTTTCTGATTCCGGCTTCGGCAATCCATTGTTTCAGGGGATGATGGGTCATGGAGCGGGTTAAGCCTTTGAAGACTTTTCCGGTGCCCCATTCGCCACACAACTCCAGTGCCTCCTGACTGATGGGGAGGGTTGCCTCGGTTTCCGTTTTCTCGGTACAGATACGAATGTAATAGCCTTGATCCGGACCGACTTCAAAATCACGCCAGTCCAGCTTCAGGATATCACTGATACGGAGACCGGTCATGCAAGCAAACAGGGATGCCTGTTTCAAGACTGGAATCTTACAGGGTGTAGCTGCCAGTTTCTTTACTTCATCAAGTGTCAGATATTCTTTCTTGACCTCTTTCCATTCGATCTTTTCCAGAAAGTCATTCAAGTTCTCACGCAGCATCTTTTCTTTATAGGCTATCTTCAACAGGGCTCGAAAAGTTGAATAATAGCCGGATGCCGAATTGCGTGAGATATAAGCATTGGGATGATTGATTTGTTTGCATTTGAGCAGGTAATCCCTGAACTTCTCGCACAGTTCCACGGTGACATCGCCAAAGGTACATTTGCCGCCGACAAATTTCTCAAAGTGATTATAAACACAATCCCATTTCTCATACTTTTCCCGTGCTTTAGTCCGGAAGTAGGCGAGAAAATCTACCTTTTGCTTGTTCTTGTCTAGGAACCCGAATTCTTCATTGATAAGCGCTTGAACACGGATACAGCGGATTGCCTCTGCCTTGTTCAGCATATCCTGATTGAACATTCTTTGCTGCTCGTTCTTGGGCTTGGCATAGATGTAGATGCCGAGGAATTCCCGACGACTCATCTTCATCGTGTAAGGATTGCGGATGGCCGGATAATAATCCAGATAAAGAGATATGCGATCGTTACGCAATGGCTTTTGTCTCAAAGTTACGTTGGTACATGTAAGTGTCATAGTTATGTTGTTTTTTGATTAATACTTGTTTTTGTTGCAAATAAAATAGGTGTTCTAATGGTGGTATTTATCACCGGAAAATAACTTTTGCCTCATTCTATCTTTGGAGGCTCAAAGAACTTGTCCAGCTCTGCCCGCAGAATCTTGGTATATTTACCGACCTTGATACGGGGAATATTATGGTATTTCACATAATGGTAGAGTTGATCTCGTGTCAGATTGAATCGCTCCATCGCTTCCGCAATAGTGTAGTATTTGGGCTCTTCTGGGGCCATTAGACCTTTGGCAATGTCCACATGCTTTTTGGAGTAGTACACCATGATGCCAACCTTCTTCTTGGGAATAGCATTCTTTGATACAAAAGAATAAATGGCCGTTAGCGTCATGCCGAACTTCTCTTGCATGTCTTGCGTGCTGTACCATTCCTTGATTTCAGGATCAGGAGCTTTTTTTGCAAAATAGTCATCAATATGCTTTTTGCTCCAATAGGTTTTCCCACGGTTAAATGTCCGGGGTATATTATGCTCTTTAGCTATATGAAATATCCAGGAATCTTTGACACCGAATTTCTCTTTAATCTCATTTGTGGTATAGAAGTCTGTGATAGGAAGAGTGTCTTTAGGTTGTCGTTTCTTGTATGGGTTTCTTTTAAGCATCTCTTTTATATCGCTCTGCCGAACAAATGAAAGCCTACTGCTCAACTTATAAGCAGCAAGATGTCCTGTATAAATCATTTTATAAACAGCTTGCAGTGAAAGCCCCAACAAAGTAGCAGCCTGAGCGATCGACAAATATTCTTTGTCTTTAATATCCATCAAAGGCTTTTCACTCTTAACGATTTGAATCCTTTGCTCTTCCTGCTGAATCCGTTTTGCTCGTATGGCCTGTTTATAAGCCAAATTCGCGCATCTGTGTGAGCAGTATTTCGTAGTTACTTTTTGTGCTACGAATTCTTGGCCACACCACTCACAAATCTTTTTAATTCTAATGTTGCTCTTTGCCATTTTACTTGAATTTTTAGGGTTTATTTCTCCTTGATTTCTCCAGTTTTATTCCACCATCTTAAACCATATTCAACCATATTCAACTTTCTCCACGACCTTGCCAACAATAATCCTCGGATTTTCGTGGTGAGGTACACAGGAGGTACAAAAAATGGCGTAAAAAGGCTTAGCAACGATTATCAACGATACTTGAGCAACAAAAATGGCGCCCGTAAAGAGCGCCATATTAATCGATTATAATCAATTTAACTATTTGATAATCAGGTATTTACTTACCGATGCAAAAATGCTTGAATATATTTCCGAGTACTTCATCTGTAGTTATTTGTCCGCCAACTATTTCTGCAAGATGGAATAAACATTCACGTAAATCCTGGCTTAGCAGATCGCTTGGGATTTGCGTAGATAGTCCTTCTTGTACACGATGAATTGATTCAAGTGCATGGTTTAGTGCTTCGTAGTGACGGATATTACTTACAATGACATCATTTTGTGAGATGTCTGGAAGAGTTACGTAGTCAACTAAAAGTTTCTGAAGTTCAGAAATTCCAATTTTCACTTTTGCGGATAATGGCATTATGCGGACATCTTCTGGAAGACTATTGAACCTTATTTCTGAGCTGTCATCTACAAGATCTGTCTTGTTAAGTACAATAATTAAGTGTTTATCTTTGCAGCGTGGAATAATTTTATCTGCCAATTCTTGATATTGTTCTTGTGCACAGGTAGCATCTATGATCCAGAGAACTATTTCTGCCTGATCTAATTTCTGAAAGCTGCGTTCTATGCCAAGACTTTCTATCTCGTCATTTGTTTCACGTATTCCTGCCGTATCAATGAAGCGGAATGTGATACCTTCAAGATTTATTGTATCCTCTATCACGTCACGCGTTGTTCCGTGTATGTCGCTCACTATAGCACGTTCTTCATTCAATAACACGTTTAGCATTGTTGACTTACCGGCATTTGTCTCTCCAACAATTGCTACCGGCACTCCGTTCTTTAGAGCATTGCCAACACTGAACGAGTTTACAAGATGCTGGATGACATTTTCAATATGCTGTGCGATGTTTTTCAGTTCGGAACGGTCTGCAAATTCCAATTCCTCATGGTCGCTGAAGTCAAGTTCAAGTTCCATGAGAGAAGTGAGATGTAGAAGTTTGTCACGCAAATCGGACAGCTCACGACTGAACCCTCCACGCATCTGATTCATGGCCATACGGTGTGTAGCTGCAGAGGTCGAGGCAATAAGGTCTGCCACAGCTTCTGCCTGGCTCAGATCCATCTTACCGTTTAGAAAAGCTCTTTGTGTATATTCACCCGGTCCGGCGGCACGACATCCGTTTTTTATCAGCATTTGCATGACCTGTTGCAGTATGTATGATGAACCGTGACAGGATATTTCTACGGAATCTTCTCCTGTATAAGAGTGTGGTGCACGGAAAATGCTTATGAGAACCTCGTCTATGATCTCATTATCGTTATTTCTGACATATCCGAAGTTCACCGTATTTGCCTTGCGTCCTTTAAGAGGAGTATGGTGCTCATCAACAGGTTTGAATATCTTATCTGTGATTTCTATGGCCTCCGGTCCGGAAACTCTTATTATACCGATAGCTCCTCCCGTTGCTGTCGCAATGGCGCATATTGTATCTTTTTGTTCCATTATGTATAAAATGTATTTTCGAAGTAGCTATTGTGCAAAATTACTCAAAATATTCTGAATAAGCACGGTTGGTGATTATACTTAGTAATCTTAACCATTATTACAAACGGTATTGTCCTGTACGGGAGTATGTCTGAACCGGTATCTGTTGTGTGACGTATAGTTCTGATGTGTAGATTGTAGTGATTAATGTTTGCTGTATAGGGTTTCAGATATCAATTCGCAGATCTGTTCGAGATAGAGTTTGTCTGTTTCATCAAAATTATTCAGGCGATCGCTGTCTATGTCTAAAACTGCTTCGACGTTGCCTTGTGAGAACAGCGGCACCACAATCTCTGATTTTGACAGCTGACTACATGCAATATGACCATGGAATTTCTCAACATCTGGTACTAACTGGGTTTGTTTCTGCTCCCATGCAGTACCACACACACCGCGTCCCTTCTTAATATGATAACAAGCCACACTACCTTGGAATGGGCCAAGCGACAGTTCTTCTCCTTTAACTATGTAGAAGCCGACCCAGAAAAATCCGAAAGCTTCTTTCAATGCCGCCGATACGTTGGCCATGACACTGACTTCATCGTATTCCTGACATATCAGAGCCTTTAGTTTCTTTATAAATTCTTCATAACAAACCTGCTTGCTTTCTACAGGAGAGCTGAAATCTATTTCTGTTGCCATATTATAATAAAATTATGCAGAAATTTATATCTGCTTTTTATTCATGTTAAATTAAATAAAAGTGTATATGTTGTGGGTATATAGCACTAATATAATTTCAAAGTTACTGAATTTATCGGGCATTTTGCTAAACTTTTTTTCAAATTCTTTCTAAAACCGTTATTTTCATGTAATTTTGCATGCTCAAATCATGCAAGATGGCAAAATATAGTGAGGACGAGTTGTTGTGGAGGCATATTCTGACACGTTTCAATAAAGGAATAAGTCAGTATGGACTGATAGATGACGGCGACAATATAATGGTGGCCTTGTCGGGAGGAAAAGATTCCATGGCTCTGTTATCATTGCTTGCTGAAAAATCACGTATATTCAAGCCTCGTTTCTCTGTCGTTGCCGTGCATGTAGTGATGCAGAATGTTGGTTATAAGTCGGACATCGACTATCTTCGGGACTTTTCTGCAAGTCTCGGAGTTCCGTTCTTTCATGTGGAGACGTCGTACGAATATTCAGAGCAGTCCGGGAAACCACATTGCTTTCTGTGCTCATGGAACCGTAGAAAAGTTCTTTTCTCAAAGGCAAAAGAGATGGGATGTAATAAGATTGCTTTGGGACATCACATGGATGACATTCTCGAGACATTGCTCATGAACATGTTGTTTGCCGGAAGTCCAAGTCCTATGGCTCCGCTTTTGAAGATGAACAAGTTCGACATGACGATCATACGTCCTATGTGTCTCATACGCGAACGTGAATTGTCCCAATTGGCTGCGGCGCGAGGATTCCGTGAACAGACCGTGAAGTGTCCGCATGAGCGTGCTACCAACCGTCTCAGAATGAAGCAGATGCTGGCCGAGATGGAGCATATTAATCCGGAGGCTTGTTACAGCCTGTGGAGGTGTGTTGACAAGATGTTATCAGCCGGACATACAGCAGATAGTGAAAGTGATAAAGTTTTTTAGGATAATAATAAGTAGATGTTCATAATTAGTTTATATC
>ULNA01018617.1_pt1 | contig 12772 bp, 10 predicted proteins | sample 1951801 | NCBI WGS metagenome assembly ULNA01 (sample SAMEA4835565, study PRJEB28245) | human gut metagenome | biome: gut microbiome; material: fecal sample | place: Denmark | collected 2008
GCAGACTTTCCGGTGGCCAGCGCCAGCGTGTCAGCATCGCCCGTGCCATCCTCAAGAATCCTCCTATCCTCATCCTCGATGAGGCAACATCAGCCCTCGATACCGAGAGCGAGCGCCTGGTTCAGGATGCCTTGGAGAAACTGATGAAAACCCGTACCACCGTGGCTGTGGCTCACCGATTGAGTACCATCAAGCATGCCGATGAAATCTGCGTATTGCACGAGGGTAAGATTGTGGAGCGCGGTACCCACGATGAACTGATTAGAAAAGACGGATATTACAAAAAGTTGCACGATATGCAGCAGGTGTAATATAACTGAGAATTAATAATTAACAATAAATAGTTTTGTTGATGGTTAAGATTGTTTATGCATTCTTTTATGCAATATCGCTGCTGCCTTTCAGGCTGCTCTATTGCATTGCCGACTTCGAGTACTTCATGATGTATTACGTCATCAAGTACCGCAGAGGCATTGTGCGTAAGAATCTCACCAGCTCTTTTCCTGAGAAATCAGAAGAAGAGATTATCGACATCGAGAAGAAGTTCTATCGCTGGTTCAGTGATTACTTCTTCGAGGCTGTCAAACTGCTCAGCATCAGTGACAAGGGGTTGCGCCAGCGATTCCAGGTCATCAACAGCGAGGAGGTGGAGCAATGTTTCCAGGAAGGTCAGAACGTGGCAGCCATCCTGGGCCATTACTGCAACTGGGAGTGGCTCTCATGTGTGGGCATCGAACTGCCCAAGTCACGCAAGATGGGTCTCATCTATCATCCTCTGCGCAACCAAGCCTTCGACGAACTCTTCAAGCGCATCCGTTCTCACGAGGAGAATGGCGTGGTGGTGCCCAAGAAAAACATCCTCCGCTACTTGGTGGATTACAAGCGCAAGGGCATCATGAGCATCTTCGGCTACATCAGCGACCAGGGTCCCAAGTGGGAGAACATCCACTTATGGCTTCCTTTCCTCAACCATCCCGAAACCCCTGTGTTTACGGGTGGCGAGAGAATCATGAGGAAGATGAACGATGCCGTGTTCTATGTAGAGATGTCCCGCCCTAAGCGCGGCTACTATACAGCCACTTACAAGCTCATCACCCGCAATCCGAACTCTCTGCCGGAGCACGAGATTACCCGTCGCTTCTTCCAGATGCTGGAAGAAACCATCCGCCGGAATCCACCCTATTATTTATGGACGCATAACAGATGGAAGCGAACCAAGGAGGAGTTTGACAAGCGATATGAAATTAAAAACGGTAAAGTAATTCCTAAAGAATCATGAGAATAGTTCTTTTCTGTGAAAACAAGTATGCCATAGACATACTTAATCCAATACAAGAACATGTGACAAAGCAACATTTGCCACACGAGATATTGTGGTATATCCACAAACCAAAGATAGACAGTTTTCCATATGCCGACCAGGTGAAATGGACCAACTCTATTCAAGAAGTCTATGACTTCCAGCCAGAGGCTATCTATGTGCCAGGCAACATTGTGCCTTACTATCTGCCAGGCGTCAAGATACAGGTATTCCACGGCTATGCCGCAGAGAAGAAAGACCACTGGATTATCCGCCGTTACTTTGACACCTATTTCACCCAAGGTCCTTACTTCACTTCCCACTTCGAGACTCTGGCCAAGAGATATGGAGATTTCGAGGTGTTGGAAACGGGATGGCCTAAGCAGGATTGGATCAAGGAAAACCTGCATAAATATGATGCCGACCGAGAGAAACTGCTCAGGGAAAGCGGCAAGGAGACCTTGATCCTTTACGCTCCTACCTTCTCGCCAAAACTCACTTCGCTTCCTTACATCAAGGAAGAGCTGGGCAAGCTGGCTAAGGAGCGCAATGCCCTGATAGTAATGAAGTTCCATCCGCTTACCCGTCAGGAATGGGTAGATGAATACCGTGAATGGGCTGCAACCAAGAAGGATGTTCTCTTCATCGACAAGGGAGAGAACGTAACCAAATATCAGCTGATGGCAGATACGCTCATCAGCGATACCTCTTCTACCATCTATGAGTTCCTGCTGCTCTCTCGCCCAGTAATCACCCTCGGCACCATATCCAAGGATATCTACTGGGAAAACATCACGGAACCTGATCAACTGATTGCCGCCTACGACCATGCCCTCACAGACCCTGAGGCGATAGCCAAGAGACAGTGGATAGTAGACAACTACGATCCATATTTGGACGGCAACGTATGCCAGCGCATGCTCGACGGAGCCGAAGACTACATCCGCCGTCATGGTGTGCCGAAGAAGAGAAAGCTGAATCTCTGGCGTAAATATACCAGCATCAAGACATTTGGAAGAATCAAAAAAGGATAAAGATATGCTTAATTTTACAGTAGGACCTGTGATGGCAAGCGATGAGGTTAGAGCCATCGGCGCTGAGCAGGTGCCTTATTTCAGAACAGCAGAGTTCTCCGCCATCATGAAGGAGAACGAACAATTGATGAAGCAGTTTGCCAAGGCATCAGACGATGCCCGCACAGTTTTTATCACAGGTTCGGGCACAGCCTCTATGGAAGCCGTGGTCATGAATGTATTCACTCCTGCCGACAAAGTACTGGTAGTGAATGGCGGTAGCTTTGGTCACCGATTCGTACAACTCTGTGAAATTCATGAGATTCCACATACAGAAATCAAGCTTGAGATGGGGACTCCACTCACGGCAGAAGACCTCAAGCCATACGAGGGACAAGGCTACACCGGCTTCCTCGTCAATCTACATGAGACTTCTACCGGCGTACTCTACGACATCCAGATGATCAGCGACTTCTGTCATCGCAACCATATTTTCCTGGCCGTAGATTCCATCAGTTCTTTCCTCGCGGACCCATTCAACATGAAGGAACTCGGCGTGAACGTAATGATTACGGGTTCACAGAAGGCACTGGCATGTCCTCCAGGCATCTCTGTCATCATTCTAGATACAGAGGCAATCAAGCGAGTAGAGGCAAACAATGTTAAGTCGATGTATTTCGACCTGAAGGATGCCTTGAAGAATGGTGAGCGTGGACAGACTCCTTTCACCCCTGCCGTAGGAACCTTACTGCAGATTCATGCCCGTCTGAAAGAGATAGAGCGCAATGGCGGTGTGGAGAGCGAGAACCAGCGCATGAAAATGCTTGCAGAAGATTTTAGAAGCAAGATCAAGGACCTGCCATTCACCATCGTTTCCCAATCGATGTCAAATGCCGTTACTCCTCTGCATCCGCAGAACGCCTCAGCCTACGACATCTTCCTGAAGCTGAAAGACGAATATGGCATCTGGGTATGTCCTAATGGTGGCGATATGGCAGAAAAGGTGTTCCGTGTAGGTCATCTCGGCAACCTGAGTCCGGAAGACAATACTACGCTTGTTGATGCACTGAAGGATATGCAGGCTAAGGGGCTGCTATAATATATATAATAAGGTATAGAGAACTTTCAAGATAGAGAAACTTATGGTTAAAGTCATCACATACGGTACTTACGACCTGCTTCATTATGGTCACATCCGTCTCCTGGAGCGCGCCAAGGCTTTGGGCGACTACCTCATCGTGGGCGTAACCTCGGATACCTTCGACCGTGAGCGTGGCAAAATCAATGTACAACAATCCCTCATGGAACGAGTGGAAGCCGTGCGTGCCACTGGCATTGCCGATGAAATCATCATCGAGGAATACGAGGGACAGAAGATTGACGACATCAAGCGACTGGACGTAGATATCTTTACCGTAGGTTCTGACTGGAGAGGCAAGTTTGACTATCTCAACGCCTATTGCAAGGTGGTTTATCTAGACCGCACTCAGGGCGTATCGAGCACGGAGATCAGAAGCGAGCAGCAGGTGGTTCGCCTCGGACTGGTTGGCGAATCGCCTATCCTCAACAAGATAGAGCGGGAAAGCCAATATGTCAATGGACTAGAGGCAGGAAAGGTTTTCTCCCTCAACGACCAATATCTCTCAGAGAATCTGCAGGCAGCGGAAAAGCAGGCAGCCAGTTTTCAGGAACTCCTGGATGAAAGCGATGCGCTCTATGTTATCTCTGCCCCAAGCAAGCACTATGCTCAAATAAAGGAGGCATTAGAAGCTGGCAAACACGTATTGTGTGAATCGCCTATCACTCTTCAGCCTCAGCAATGGAAAGAACTCAAGAAAATAGCAAAAGATAAGAAGGTAGTCTTGATGGATTCTATCAAGACCGCCTATTCCGTAGCCTATTACCGACTCTTACTCTTGGCTAAGGGCGGTATCATCGGTGATATCATGTCGGTGGATGCAACCTGCACCAGTCTCGTAGACTTTGACCCAACCCAGGATTCACAGAAGAGTCTTTACGAATGGAACAGTATCTGCGCCTGGGGACCGACGGCACTCCTGCCTATCTTCCAGCTTCTGGGCACAGAATACAGCAGCAAACAGATAGCCACTCACTTCCTGGACGAAGCAAAGCGCTATGATGCCTTTACCAAGATATCCTTCCTCTATCCTCATGCCGTAGCTTCGCTGAAGGTTGGTCAAGGCGTGAAGTCGGAAGGCGAATTGATTATCTCGGGCACCAAGGGATACATCTACGTACCAGCCCCATGGTGGAAGACCGATTACTTCGAGGTGAGATACGAGAATCCGCAGAACAACAAGCGCTACTTCTACCAGCTGGATGGAGAAGGGTTGCGCTATATGCTCCTCTCCTTCCTCAAAGCCATCCGCACCGGCAAGGACTTCTCGTATGTATCCGATGACATATCAGAAGAAATCGTCAAGACTATCGCCAATTTCGAGGCAAGAAAAGACATGGTCATCATATAGGTTCGTCTACATGATGTCCATTTCCTTTCTTGAAAGCTTTTTCCTTTTAGTCTTAACGGCATTTATATAATTTAACAACTATTAGTGCAAGAAAGCACAAGTTTCTCTGTTATTATACATATAAAAATAAGCAAAAACAATAATACGATGAATCAGAAATTGTTAAAAAGCCATACGATATTGGCGATTTGTATTCTAATCTTATCCATCATCCCTGTTGTGGCAATAGGTCCCTATCTCCATCAGTTTGCAGATGACTATGTATTCGGAGCTCCTGTCTACAAGGCTTGGACTGCCACCCATTCATTTGGGGCATGTATTCAGGCGGCCTGGGCTGAATCCATGCATATCTACCAGACATGGCAGGGTACCTATTCGGCATGTTTCCTGATGGCATTACAACCTGGAATTTTTGGCAAATACTGGCTTGTACCGATTATTCTATTGGGAAGCCTAATTCTTTCCACCTATACACTGGGATACACAATATTACGCAGATTGCTACATATCAGCAAATTGGAATACACTTTCATTTCTACTCTATTTGTATTAATGACCGTACAGTTCGTATGGTCGTTCTACGATGCATTCTGCTGGTATAACGGAGCGATGTACTATACCTTATATTATAGTATTTCTTTGTTCCTTGCCTCCCTACTCATCGAATTCCATCTTACAAAATCCATCATAGCGAAAATCATCATCACGCTGGTTTCCGCAGCACTCGCCATATTCATTGCCGGCGGCAACTTTGTTACCGGTCTGGGTATGCCAGCCATTCTCTTTATGGCAATCGTATGGATGTGGGTGGAGAGGAAGAAGACTCCTTTCTTCTTGCTTTCTATCCTTATCATTTATGCCTGCGCTTTTGCTTTCAGTGTATTTGCACCAGGCAATACTGTCCGCCAATCCACAGTCACCAGTCAACCGAATGTGGTTTCAGCCTTCTTTATTGCGATAGCAAAGGGCATAGAATTTCTCGCTGATGCCATTAAAATCACAGAAATACTCATGTTTACCATTCTCATACCTTTCCTTGCAAGATTAGCCAAGGCATCCCACTTTAGGTTTTCTCATCCATGGCTTTATCTGCTCATCTCTTTCCTACTTTATTGCGCCTTCTTTTTTCCAAACAGCTATGCCATGGGAACCAAAGGAGCAGACAGAACACAGAATGTATACTTCTATGTGCATCTGTGGATGATTTGCTTCAATATCTACTATCTTTCTGGTGCTCTTCAGCGCAGAGCGGCTGATCTGGAACCAATAAGCGTTGCTATTGTAAACTTGACAGAGGCAATCAGACTGAAATATAATAAATACTTCAGATGGCTACCGGTATATTACTGGCTTGTGTTGGTACTTTCTATCACAGCAAAGCCAACTACTACCAACAGAACACTCTCCTTGCTGCGTAGAGGAACAGCACAGAAGTTTGATCTAGAAATGCAGCAGCGCGAAATTGCCGTAAAGCAAAGCAAGGCAGATCATCTGGTATTAAATCCGCTTACCGTAAAGATGCCATCCGATGCCTTCCATGATATCACTATTTATCCAGGTTATTGGATTAACCGAGGTATGGCAAACTATTATGGCAAGAAAACGGTAGTAGCATTACCTTTCGATGATGGCGAAGAAACGCCAGCCAAATTGTTAAAACGCTGCCGTGATGAAGTAGGTCCAGGCGGAATGACCTTTATCGAAGGAAAATAAATCAGAAATAACAATACCATTCATTAAACAAAAAAGGTAAGTAGCCAAAACTGCTACTTACCTTTTTTATGTTTCAAGCGATCTTCTATAATCTTGCTAACAGCAACAAACTGATAGATGCCTTCATAGCAGGCACATACAAATCCTTCCTTACCATCACGGAAGCCACCCTTCTGAATATAAGCACGGAAGAAACGCACCAACGGACGATAGAACAAAGCTGCCATTCCATAATTGCGATCTTTCTTCTTTTCTATCTCGTTAGCTGTATACTGGTTGATTTTCCCCATTCTGCTGGCAATGCTGTCGTCTGCCAGATGAACCAAAGCCATATCTGCATGGGTTGCTGGTATCTTTTCTATCCTGCCCTTGATAATAGGGTCGGCATGGATGACAGCAGGCCATACCGTATCCTTCCTGATAAAGAAACGCAACTGATAGTCGGGATAGAAACAATGCATGAATCTTCCCATAAAGCGACTCTTGCGTGGCACATACAATCCCAATGGAGCATCCTCCTTCCCTATTAGGGAATAAAGATATTGTTTCAGTGCTGGGGTAACCAGTTCATCTGCATCCACCACCAGTACCCATTTGCAGGAAGCTGCATCTATGGCTGTCTGTCTTGCCGGTTCACAAATCTGATAACTGCCTCTAGGGAAAACAACTATCTTGCAACCATTACGCTTTGCAATATCCAAGGTGTCGTCGGTACTTTCCATGTCGCAGACAACCACCTCGTCAAAGCCCTTCACTGTATCCAGCACCTGCTGAAGATGGCAGGAGGCATTATAGGTATTAATAACCACCGAGATGCCATTTCCCTGCTCTTGTTCTACACTTGTCTTATCCATATATCTATGCTCTATAAATATTGATCGATACCATTTGTGCAACGAACCAAACGCTCCTTCTTCACCTGGTTCAAAACATCTTTATGCATGTTCTCTTGGGCTTTAGACGCCTCCTTGTGATAAAGATGGTACATGATTCCTCCCATCTTCAGCGCCTTCTTCCGAACGCCAGCAAAATGCAGGCGATAGGCAAACTCGGCATCCTCATGTCCCCATTCCAACAGATCCTCATTGTAACCATTTACCTTGATGGCATCCTCTTTCCAATAAGCCATGTTGCAACCTCTGAGATGGTCGATTCTACGGGCATAGCGAAAAGCCAGCAATCTGCGGAACACATGAGAACGGAAGCTGTTGCTTACATAACTGAAAGGCATGTTCCAAAGATTCACATTGACTACCTTTGTATCCAAAATCTTTTTGGAAATCTGGGCAGACAGCAGCACTCTACTTCCACAGACGAAACATCCTTTCTGAGCCATTTCTATATGGTCTTCTACAAAATGAGAACTCAAAACAACATCTCCATCAACTTGGATGATATAATCACCCGTAGCCTTTGCTATTGCCTTATTCAAAATGGAAGTTCTTCTGAATCCCTTATCTTCCTGCCAAACCCAAATTACCGGTACTGGCATTTTATCAGCATAACGGTCTATCAGTTTTTTAGTCTCTTCGGTAGAACCATCGTCAGCAATAACAACTTCATCAGGCATAACATGCTGATGCAACACGCTATACAACACGAGTTCTAAGGCTTTAGGCCAATTGTAAGTCGTAATCAATAATGTTGTTTTCATAAACCTAACTTTTTACGTTTAAAATAATGCAAGATACTTTTGCGATGTACCCATCGCCAATCGTGTATCTTCTTTGCTCCTATTATTTTTTGTAATATTTTCTCATCCATTCCCCGCAGTTTCACATACTCTCGTGCCACACACTCGAAGACATCCATTCTTCCGGTAAACCTCGTCAGGTTTTCCACACATTCCTTCATCGGCGGATAGCCTGAGTAAAACCTCATACGATTGATATCGATAAGCGAGAACGTATAATGACCATCAGCCTGAAGCTGATACAGCACATTGCCGGCATTCAAGTCAATATCGATGATGCCTTTCTGGTGCAATCGATTCACAAAGTGCGCATAATCTGCCGCCATCACCCTGTTGAATTCCTCTGGGGAGTTCAACTGATCGTTGATAGGCATACTGTTATCAATATCAGAGATAAAGTAGCAATAGTCAATAAGTCCCTTTACCCTCGTTTCAATATATCCAAAGCCTTCGGGAGTGGCAAAGCCATCTGCCATCAGCCTAAGGGCATTCTCATAGGCACGGAAAGCCTTGGTAGAGCGGAAGAAGCTATATCCTATCTTCTGAATGAAATTAGGCTGCTTGTATCTCTTCACCACAACTTCTTTCTCTTTTCCATCAAACTTTACATGAAAAGCCTTGATAACATTTCGTCCTTCAAAGATACAACGTCCCTCCTGCTCGAACACATCCGGGATGCGTTCGATGAAACTTCTCATCTCTTCGTATTTTGGGTTTATCTTTATCTTCATTTGTTTACAGTACTTTTATATTTTTGCCTAGGATGGTTAGGAACGCCAGGGAATAGCATTTCCAGACTATTATCTTCTAACATCTTAGGAATTATAAAATTTCTCAAATAAATTTTGTCTCGCCTTACAATTGCCGATAATTCATCTAAAGATATCCACTCAGAACAAACAGTACAAATCATAGCCTTTAAGCTTTGATAAGGCATTCTTTGTTTTACACGAGTACTTGCAATATTAGGCTCGGAACTTGCAATATTAGCCCCAGGACTTGCAATATTAGGCTCGGAACTTGCAATATTAGGCTCGGAACTTGCAATGTTAGGCTCGGAACTTGCAATATTAGGTTCGGAGCTTGCAATATTACCAGTCATAGGCAACCGATACTTGGTTCCTCTACCATATCCCTCTTGAACCAGCAATTTATGCTTACACATATCTTTCAACAAATCGGCAACTTCTGCCTTATGCTGGTTAAGGACAACCCTTAAGCTCTCATTTGTAATATATCCATCTGTACAAGTTGCATTAAGAGTCAACAGGCGTTCATGTCCCAAAGAAAAAACTTCTGTTCCAAATATCAGAACCAATCTTTCCTTTGTTCCTTCATCCATCATCGACTCCATCATCATTGTGAGTTCCACTAAGTCAGGCTGACTTAATGTTCTCAACATAGGTGCTCTCCAATTTGCAAATCGCCAACCAGCCAATATCTTATCAACTCCACTTCCCGCTTTTTCAGCAGAGCCAATCAACATAAACATCTTTTGAAGAGTCTTGTTACGACATACGCTAGCACTTTCTCCATAATATTGCATTTTAGAAACCAACAGTGTTCCTGGGTTAGTAAAAACAATTTTATTGCTATACAATCGCACTACCATTGTTGCATTTTCCGAATAATCGGTATGAATACAAAAATTCACCAGAGCTTCGCGAACAGCCACATGCGCAGGAGTTTCATCACGACGAATATTGCCCTCCAAGATGAAAGGTTTTGGCAAGACCGCTGATAATCTTGGAAGAACACGAAGATAGAATTGGAATAAATTTGCCTCCCAAGTTCCATCAGGACAAATACGATTGGTCCATCGTATCTCAGGATTATCTGATAGTTTTTCTTGGTAATCAGGAAAGAAGTCGGGACAACATTCGTTATCAGTAATGGCATCTTCTTTACCAAACATCAGCACACCTGCAAGCGTAAAGCCCTCTTCCTTCGTACTACGTTCTATACGATAAGCTCCTATCTTTTTAAGAAATTCAAAATCAGACAAAACAGACCAAGGATGGTCTGGCTTTGCCAACTTAAATAATTGTCGATATTGAGCAACAGACTCCATATCTAAATCATTTAATGAATAATTTCTCAAAATGCGGCTATCAGCGGGATTAGAAACATTCGCATCTGAAAACATACGCTGCACTTCTCGCTCCGTACATTTATAATCACCTTCATGATTGCGCTTAAAAGTACCATTATAGGGTTGAGACGTTCTATAAACAGGACGCTGTTCTCTAGATGCACGAGGAATAAAGAATAACATAAGTTTGTGACCATTGTAATCTTCTACCACGACATCTTCTGTTTTTAACAAATTGCAACTAACCGTAGCTCGATTATTCACATTATTCCAAAAGTCCTTGGTATATTTCTCTATCTGTTCATCAGATAGATTATCTATATAGAACTTACCTTTTCTTTCTATAACTCCAAGCACGATAACTCCTCCTTCGCTATTGGCGAAAGCTGAATAGGTATCCCAAAAGCTACCAGGAAATCCACCGGCAGCACTTTTAAACTCCAAGTCATCACTCTCTACGCTATTCAAGAGTGAATCCAGATAATCCTCGAAGTTTAATCTATCACGTACTTCTAACATACAATTCTTTTATATTCTTTAACAAGATACCTTCCTAGTATCTCATAGGTTGCAAAGATACGAAAAACTATCAGAAACGCCAAATTTTAGGAAGATTATCTTTCTTCCTTCATTGATACTTGCTTTTTTTATCCATTTTCTTGCAAGATTAAAGTATATTTCGTATTTTTGTACCCAATAACATCATCATCGTTTTCATAAACAAAAAGAAATCCTATGAATATTCAAAAATTGAAATATAAATTCCATAGCGGGAAAAACAGCAAACCCTGGTATTACATCAAGGAATACGCTCGTCTGTATACACCTGCCTGCATCTTGATATGGAGGGGGCAGCATTTACTTGACAAAGCCAAGAAACGCAAAGACTACGATTATATCCTGAACCGGGTAAACTACTACAACAAGCTTACAGAAGATAATATCCTTCTCAACAAAGATTTATGGGAAAAGAAAGCTGTTAAAGTTGCAGAACAGCCGATGACCCGCCAGAAGGTATATTATCTGGATACTTTGGAATATGCCCGCTGTTTTGACGGCAATAACAAATGGAATCTCCTCCCTGGTGACATCACGTATGTGGAAGATATTCCTACCATTGTAAAAAGCCGCCCAATTCATGGAGAAAACCAGAACTCCGTATTGCTCAAGATGGACAAGGTACGCCATTTTATCTTCGTGAAGGATAAGCTTTCGTTTGCAGAAAAAAAAGACCAGGCTATCTTCAGAGGGAAAATAGCCTGCAAGGACATCCGTGTACAATTTGTAGAGAAGTTTTTCGGAAATCCTCGCTTCGATATCGGAACCATAGATCTGATTAAGCCAGAATGGAAGAGCGACAAGATTTCCATCTACGACCATCTGAAATACAAATACGTGATGGCGCTGGAGGGAAATGACGTGGCAAGCAATCTGAAATGGATTATGTCTTCCAATTCCATCGCCGTGATGCCTAAGCCATATTATGAAACTTGGTTTATGGAAGGAACTCTGAAGCCAGACTATCATTATATAGAAGTAAAGCCTGATTTCTCTGATCTTGAAGAAAAGATGGACTATTATACTGCTCATCCAGATGAAGCGCAAGCTATCATCAACCACGCTCATGAATATGTAGAGCAATTCAAGGATAAGCAGCGTGAGGATATCATCTCGCTGATGGTTCTGGATAAGTATTTTTCTCTGTTAAAATCTAAGGATTAATGTCTAGAAAGGATTCTATCTATTATGAAAGAACGGTCCTGCCGATTATTCGATGGGCAGAATGATGACAGATAAGACGCCTAGACTGTGGCATGTAGTAGGCAGCAATCTGAACTATGCCTTCATCATCAACAACGACACCATTCTGGAGAAGACTGCCGATGGTGCCCTGGATGTTTATGATGCTCACATGAATCCGGTGAAGAATTATCGTCTGCCAGCTAAGCAGTTTGACAAAGCCATCAAGCAGCTCAACAGGTTCTTTAAATAAGAAAAGGTAAATTCCCCAAAAGTCCCTTCCGCATTCCAGTTTTTCATATACCCGGAATACAGAAGGGGTTTTATCCTTTTATGCTTCCTTCCCCACTCTTATCTTGAGCCACAATGCCAAAATGGGGTCACTCATTTCCAGATGCTTAAGAGCAGGAATCGTAATCAGGTCTTTCACCATCAAGGACTTCTTGAGGCGGGTTACATTGGCTGCAGATACAGAACTTCTGCAAAGATAGCAAAAAAAAAAAAATTAAACAAGGTTGTTTTAAACAAAGTTGTTTAAAACTAGTATTTTTATTACGAATTAACTAATAGTCAATGGATTACGGGTAAGACACCAAAGAATTTAACGGGAATATTTTTAAAACACGGACAAATTGAATTTGTCCGGATGGTTGTCCAGCAGGCTTATAAGTACCAGGAAAACAATACGTTATGGCACTCCGGACAATTTGTCCGGACAAATTCAATTTGTCC
>ULNA01026140.1_pt1 | contig 12741 bp, 18 predicted proteins | sample 1951801 | NCBI WGS metagenome assembly ULNA01 (sample SAMEA4835565, study PRJEB28245) | human gut metagenome | biome: gut microbiome; material: fecal sample | place: Denmark | collected 2008
GGCCAGAAGCTCCAACTGCTTTTTACGGTTATCGGTACAAAGTTTTGCCGTATCCGTGTTGATGAACAGTCTGTTCACACTATGCCCGAGACTGTCAAAAATAATGGACAACAGACCGACCTTCTTTTCAAACTGCTGCCCGACAGTAGACATCATAGAAATTTTGAAATCGAGCGGGACGATGATGAAGATTTTCATATTTCTATTACCTCTTATCGCCTGCGCAAATACAAATCGCCTTCGTCGGTGAAACTCACCAGGTCGAAATCGGATGTATTGATAGTAGGCAAGACAAGGTCGTCCACCAGCAAGTCGTCATAGTCTTCGTCAGTCCTGAAATCATGGAAAAGGACGTTGGAGTAATTCTTCCCGTTCACGCCATACAGTGCGCCGTAGTAATTGAACAGCATCACTTTTGCTTTCTTGCAGGCTGTGAAAGCCTGTCTGAGTTGTGCGAACGCTTTCTGCTGCGTGGCGGTAAGTTCATAATCTTTTTCATCCGACATGACTCAGTCCTCACTTGTTCTCCATGAGGTCGGAGACTATGACCACGAGCCATATCAGCATCAGGATGATGCGAACCACGGCCCCGGCCTGGACCCATCCCGGCATAGTGGACAGCGTATACAGCATACCGAACACATCGGTCACGACACCGAAAACAACGAGAGCGATGGCAAAGGCCACTACACAGTACGCACGCGACATGGATTAACCCTTCCCGGAAAGTGTTTCATCAGCAGAGGCTTTCTCCGTAGTGTCGTCCCTGCTGAAAGGATATTTCACAGGCAGCAGTTCAGGATGACCCAGGGCAGGTAAAAGCGCGTCGAAGAAAAATTTCCACTCAGGGAGCTTGTGGTTCTCACGCTGCAAGATGATGTTCTTCAGGACCGCATAGTTCCCCGTCCAGATGCGACGCTGCAACCAGCTCTGCGGGAGCCAGGCGTTGAGCTTGACGAAGTCCCCGTCCTGCCGCAAATCTTCAAGAAAATTGATATAGAAATCAGGAACCTTCCCGGACTCGAAGCAATCATTCGTGATAGGGTTCTTCAGCAGCGTGTGCATCGTGGACTCGGACTGCGCCACGGTGCCCACCTTGTAGGTATCCATCTGCTTCCACCAGTACAACGGCGCCGTGATGTCGAGGACGACACCAATCTGACGCAGGAACTTGTCATGGCCACCGGCGCCGTACAACGCGAGCGTCGGCGCAAGTTCGCACAGCCTGGACCATTCATCATGCTGCTGTGCCTCTTCAGGCGTCGCATACCCGGACACCTTCCCGTATGACAACCCGATACCGAACAGGGCCTCTTCGTACCCAAACTCTTTCATCAGCCGAACACGCATATCACATATCCTCCTTGAGCCATGCAGCCAGCGCAGCTTCTCCATCCTGGGTCAAAAGGTAATACCCACGCACATTGCCGCGATGCATCGGCAGCCTGATACGCATGAGGAATCCCTTGCCGCACAGCTTGTTGGCCATCGCGCAGGCCCGCATGGCAATACCCTGACGATACCGCGCAGACGGTTTCCCGGTCTTCAACGGCCTCAACGCACTAATACCCAGCACATAGCCGAACGCCTGACCCCTCGGCAGGTCAGCCACGGCCTTCAGGATGCGGTATTCCGACAGTGTCAGCATCAGTCGCCTCCCGTGGACCCGAAGCCCTTCGTTTCCCTGTAGGTGTGCGACAATTCCTCGACCACGGCGAACTCAACGTCGATGCTGAGACCTTTGTTGATGTCGGCGACCACGAACGCCGGGGCCATGATGGTCGGCACGATGATGAGCTGCGCCACCCTCTGGCCCTCATAGTAGGCCACAGTCGGCTTGCGCAGGAGCGACGCCGCGCCTCTGGCCTGCACGCTGTCCGATTTGCGGAACAACACCTTCACCGTGCCCCGATAATCAGGGTCGATGACCTGGACACCGCTACCCATCATCTCCAGACCGGAACACACCACAGAGCTGCGGGCCACAAGCAAACCGGCAAACCCCACGGGCAACTCCATCTCGACACCGGTGTCAAAACAATAGACCCCATTCCGCCGTGTGAGCTTCGCACCCCAAAGGTCGAATCCCACGGCACCGCTGCTCATGCGACACGGGACCTTCGCTCCCGAGAGTCGGAGCCTGCACGGGATAATGACAGCCATATCTTCCTCCTTGTTGTGATACATAGTAAAGCATAGTAAGTTGAAAATGGCAACAAAAAACCCTCCCGCACTGGAGAGCGGGAGGGTCCAGAGAGGTGTGGCTCACCAGGTTTCAATACACAGCCGCCGCGTCTGGAGAGCGGGAGGGTCTTGAGAGAGGTGTGGCTCACCAGGTTTCAATCCACAGTCGCCACGTTCGACGACTGACTTCACAGGAATGTATCCGGTACCTGCACCATCCCGGGCGTATCACCCTTGTTTCACCAGGGACAGCGTTCAGGCAGTTTTGGTTGTACCCCAGGGGCGTGCCTTAGTCAACAGGAAGCCGTATCCAGTGTGCCTTTTCTCTTGGCGGGGTCGTCCGTCTACAGATGCCCCTGGGGTACAAATATCAATGCGCTGGGTAAAATCTGGTGCCCCGCCCCACCCGCTCAACCGTAAGCGGTATGGGGCGAGGACTTTAAGTTTGGCGTTCCAGGGTGAGCGTCCGGTCGCGTACCCCAGAAACATATCAGGTGTGCAGTCACCTAACGACAAACAACACAAAACGACACATCGTCTTGCTGTTGGCTGAACCTACTCGGAAGAAGCCTCGGCGTCAACAGGATTTTGTGTTTTGTTGTCATATGACCGCCTTGTAGGAGGCCTATAGCATACCCTCCAGCCTGGCCATGAGCGCCTGCGCCTGGCTGCGACTCATACGCGGGCCACGGTGCCCTTCTAGCCGTATCCACCAGCGTGTAGCATGACAGTTCTCGGCCCGGACCTGTCCGCCCGCTGTGGCCACCAGCCCCCGGCAGACACCGGGCAGCCAGTTGGCCGGACGCAACAGGCCGCGCAGACCTTCGTCGTTCCATGCCTGCCCCAGATGGGCCAGCCAGTCCCGCACCATAATTTGCCAGCCACGCCAGAAGCGGGGCTGGTCAAAGACGCAGTCCACGGCCTCGATGCTGCCGCCGTGATGCGCCCAGGCCCCGAAGGACCGCACGTCGAAACGGTCTGGAGCACACCAGTTGCGTATCAGGCAGCCTCGCAACATGACCCGCATGCCGGACTGCGCTTCCGGTCCCCGCCGCCCGAAGTCCTCGAGGATACAGTCCTCGAAAATGACGGTCTTGCCGCGTTCAACGTTCACTTTATCCGTATCCCCGGAACCGCACAGCACCAGCTTACCAGCGCCCCTGATGACGCAGCGGCGAAAAACGGCACTGCTTCCCCATACCACGCCCACGGCCTCATCCAGCTTATCCAGCGGGCAGGCCGACAGGTCGATGAGGCAATCCTCTACCAGCCAGTCCTGCCCGTTGCTCATATCCAGGCCATGCCCACCCGCGTCAGGAGCGGTGATGGTCTGTCCCACCAGGCTACACGTCATAGTCCACGGCCTCCACGGCAAAAAGGGGATTAGGGGCCAGGGCCAAAATCTTGTGCATGGCCTGCCTCAAATATTTGGCTTCCCACTCAGCATCACACAAAGCATGGTGCTCGATGCCGGTATCGGGGGCCACGATGGTGAGACCGAGGGACTTCACCATCAGCTCCACGGTCCTGAGCGACTGGTTGTTCCGGTAGGTCCACACCTTCGACAAGAAATCGGAATCATCATAGCACGCAATCGCATCGCGCCAGATGACATTGTCGAACTCAGGTCCCTTTCCCCAGAACTGCACATCGGCGCAGGACATCAGGTCAGGGTCCGGCATGACCCAATCCACAAAATTTACCACTGCCCGCCGCAGGGCATAAGCATCGGCATGGAACACCGCTTCCCGTGCATCAGGACTGGTCTTCAGTGCCCACCACCGTACCGTATCATAATCCATGGTGCGGCCAGGCTGGTCGTCACCACGAATGGCACGATAGAACCTGCCGATGACTTCATAGTGTTCGTCGAGGGCCACGGCACCGACAGCAATGATGACAGGTCTGAGACCAAGCCCGAGGGTTTCGATGTCTATGACCACATGCGACAGAGTGCTGTCCATACATATGTGTTCGGTCAGCCACCCCCGTTCGATACCATATCCTTCCTTATTCATGTATGCCTCCGGTGTTTCAGAGGTATCTACAACAACAGCAGCAATACATCAAGGGGATAACAAAAATTTTTCCCGGCAGACATGAAGATATTCGAGGGTGGGGGCCTGTCCAGATGGGGTGGGGGGGAGAAATTCGGAATAGTGATGCATAGTAGGAGAGTTACGAAGGTGGATGGAGGACGTTGGAATAGTGATGCATAGTAGGAAAGTTACGAAGGTGGAGAAGGTTGTGAGCGCAGCACAGAGTATATGTTTTCTCTACAGGTCAACGAAACCGCCGTCCAAACCCACTCGGCCCTCGTCGAACGCGCCGCCGACCTCGCGCCCAGGCCCGCGCCTAAGTACCTGAAATCATTGAACTTTCTTGTTTATAAAAAACGTTATTGACATAGACCGTTGTATGTGACACTATGACTTTAACAGGTTGAGGTACTACCTTAACGGTAGCGCTTCCCCTGTCTTGCTCTTTGACAATGCGGCCCGCCCGCCCATCCGCCCGCACCCCATGGCGCCCAAGCGCCATACCTGCCATGCAATGTCTGCCATTGTGCCACAATGTATGGCAAGGCGTCTGCCATGGGACAACGCGGGGCACACGGATGCACAGGCACAGTATCCGGCATCATGCCGTGCAGGCCAGACATAGAGGTACCACATGGAAGGGGGAAAGGGTACGGGAGACCATGCTATGACTACCGATACCACCACCACCACCACCACCACCACCAACGCCAAGCCCAGCAAGCCCAGCGCCGTGCCTACGGCGAAGGTCTTCGCCGGATACGTCGACGAGCTGATGGCCGCCGGTTCGGCGGTTGAAAAGGCGGCGGCCAAGATTGCGCTTGCGGCCACAAGACAGGCCGCCCATCGGTCAAGCTTGACCTACTTGAATGCGGCCTACGCCGCGTTCAAGACCTGCCATGTGAGTTGCACGGCGCAGCTCACAAAGTACGCGCTTGGCGTGCTTGGCGGCTTGGCCGCCGATGACAAGGGCAATCCCATGATTGCCCGGTCAAAGTCTGTCTTGCGCGTCACAGACGCGCAAGAGCGCAAGGTCAACGGCGGCGACGCCTTCACTTGGGCGGTTGAACCGAAGACCGCCCAAGCCAAAGAAGAGCTGGCGCGTGCACGTCGCGCGCTAGCTCACCCTGACTTTTCGGACTTCTTGACCGCGCCTACGGCTTCGGCCAAGTATGTTCGCGAGGACGGCTTGACCGCTTCGGAACGCGAGTTGCTGGCGCTGCTCAACTGGGCGCGCCGTAATAACAAGGCCAGCACGGCCAAGCGCGCTGGAGAACGCGGATACACCGAACTCCAGAACGCGCTCAAGGCCGTAAAGGCTATGTTCAAGGAATTTGAAGACTAAACATAACATAACAAAACAACCTTTCCCCCTTCCCTGTGATGCCTCTATGTCTGGGATACCCGCCCGAGTGATAGGTAAACGATGGAACCGCACATGGTGGTGCGCTCCAGTAATCTGGTGCGTCCTGTGTGAACATGTGCGGCAAGTGTCGTGTGGTGTGAAGACACGACACGAAGGGCCGATGTCTGACAAGCATACTGCGTGTGCAAGTCAGACATAGCGGCCCATGTTTGACTAGCACACGGCGTTAAATTATTACGTCGTGTGCTAGTCAGACAATGAAGCTGTTTCACCGGCGAAACAAAAAACAACTTACGTCAAATTTGATAACGGTTCTCGAAAACTTTTGAAGGCTTTTTCGAGTACCGTTTTCACTGAATTTTAGCTGATTTTTACACTCGCGAAAGTTTTGCACTCGCGAAAGATGAAGTGTAAAACTTTTGCGCGTAGGTGAAACTTTTGCGAGTGTGCGACAAAAAAATGCAACAACGCAAGAAAAAAGTTACGAGAAAACGACGAACACTCGCGAAAGTTCTACCTACGCGCAAAAGTTTCACAGTTTGACTTATGCGAGAGAGTAAACTTTCATTTTGCTGTGAAGATTCCTGCAAAAGCTGCATGTCCCCAAACAGCAAGGGAGAAGAAAAGAAAAAAGTAAATAATAATAATATATTATATATTATATATATATTATATATGTAGTTCTTCCTCACAGAAGAAATTTCTTTTGAATTTTTCTGGCGATTTTGGGGCTTTTTCTGTGGATTTTTTCAAGGTGGAGAATGTTATGCGTTTTTCGCTTTTGCACATGTTTTTTGTGCTGTTTTCCGCCTTCCTCGAAATCTTGGCCGTTTTATCCCAGATTGCCGTAAAACTTTCAATCTTTTGTGAGTAGCCTTCTTCACCTTCTCTACCTTCTTACTCGCATAAGGCTACTCACTTTATTCTTCAACCTCAAAAAGTGTCGAGGAGGACACGCTCATGGCTGTGAAGTTATACCGTATCATCAACGCCAGCAAGACCTGCAAAGGACGTGCGGCGTGGAGGCTTGTCGAGGTAATGTATCCGGCAAGCCTTCCCTGTAATCCTGTCACGCCTGACGCGCTTCAAGCTGCTGTTTGGCAGCAGCTTGAAGAAGAGTCGTGGTTCCCTCCCATCGTGGCGTTTGAATGGCACGATGGGAACCTTTACCTCGTGCAGCACACGCGGAACAACAGCACCGTGCAACAGGTGCTGACCGCGTGGCGCAAGCTGCACAAAGGAGACTAGGTCACATGGTTTGTTGCACCTTGTCAGGTTTCTCCATCACGGTATCGGTTTATTATGATGGCGAAACCATCGTGGCTGTCTACAGAAATGCCTCTGGGGAAGTGGTAGACCGCATCTTCAGTCCCACGCCGGAACAAATCAACCGCCGTCTGGCCGAGCTGGACGGCACAGAATAAAAGGAGGCCCCCTATTATGCGCACCAACAACTGCCATGTCTCTCATGTTTCTTCCGACGAGCGCGTCCACTGGGACGTGCTGGAGCAGGAAGAACTGCGGCTGGCCTCCCGCCATGCGGCGCGGGAGGCTGATAGCCCTGTCGTGGTGACGCGCCACCCGGCGCTGGTGGAGTACCTGACCGAGCTGGGCGTTGTGCCCGCCGGTACGGAAGTCGTGACGCACGCGACTGCTGAACAGGTGCGTGGCCGCCACGTCTTCGGGGTGCTGCCGCTGCATCTGGCGGCTGAGGCGGCGTCCGTGACGGAAGTCACGCTGCGGGTTCCCGCAGAGCTGCGGGGCGTTGAGCTGACGCTGGAACAGGTCCGGCAGTTCGCCGGGCCGCTGGTGGAGTACAAGGTCTCCCGCGTGTAACCTTTACCCCGGCCCTTCTTCGGGCTGGGCTTTTGGAGAAAGCACTATGAAATTGTCTGACATTCGCAAGAAGATGGAGAGTGTCTTCCGCGACCTCTCTGCCGCCACGGGCCATGCGGACATCGACATAACAAAAGAACATCATCATTCCAGTGTCATCCCCACCCCGAAGGACAAGGCCACCAACGAAGAGGTGCTGGTGTGCTGGGGCGGTATCGCTGCGGCTTCCAGCGCTGACGAGCTGACGCCGAACGACTTCGACGCTGGCCTGCTGCTGACGGGACATGCCGAACCCGAAGTCACTGGCGCCATCATCCTGACCATGTGTGACAGGCTGCTCAAGCTCGGCGTCGAAGCCGGTGCCTTCCCTGACGTTCGCGTGCCGCTGGCCATGCTGGCGTCGAGCCTCATCCCGGACATGTCCGACGATGATGATGATGACAGGTGCGGCCATGCTTAGTGCCCGTCTGTATATCGACCTCAACAGCGGCGAGGTCTTCCTCGGCCTCGCCGCTGTGCGGTTGGCTGCGTCCGGCGCTTTCATCGTCCCTGTGTCTTGGGACGACCCTGACCTCAACCCTGCTGACCCTGCCACTTGGGCAGGCTATATGGAGAAGCACCATCATGTGTAGATACAACAACAAGATTTCCAAGGCCGCTGCGCAGGCGTTCATCGAGCGCCGTCCCTTCCGCCGGGACAACACGGAAGTCGTGGCTTCCCCCTCCTGCGCCGTGCTGAAGTTGTACGGCCACGTCATCGGCGAGAACTCCGAAGCCCGTGGGATGTGCCTGACGATGGCTGGGTGGGGCACCATGACCACGGCGGCCCGGCTCAATGCCGTCATGCTGGCCCTGGGGCTGGGCATCCGCTGGTACCGCAAGAACTGGGAATGGTACTACGGCGACAAGGTGCTGGAGAGCACGAACGAAGTCGTCGAAGTGGAGGTGTAACATGGAATATTGTCTCTACGACTTCGGTGAGATTTTCACCGGCAAGAAGTCGGGCAAGCTCGTGCCTGGCTTCACTGGCGACCCTGTGCATCCGCTGGCTCCGGCCTGTGTGGCCGACTATGAGTACCCGGCGTGGGCCCGTGACGTGTTCCTGTGGTGGTGCAGCGAGAAGCCCGAGCCGTTGTACATCGGCGGCCCGACCGGCTGCGGCAAGTCAAGCCTTATCCGGCAGGTGGCGAGCCGCCTGCTCTACCCTGTCTATGAGGTGACGGGGCACAGCAGGCTGGAGACTCCCGAGCTTGTCGGCCATCATGCCTTGAAGGACGGCGCCACTGTCTGGGTGGACGGCCCGCTCACCTCAGCCATGCGGCATGGTGGCATATTCTTAATTGACGAAGTGGACTTGCTCGACCCGGGCACGGCCACTGGTCTGAACACTGTCCTCGATGGCGCTCCCCTGTGCATCCCTGACACTGGCGAGACTGTCATGCCTCATCCCGGGTTCCGGTTCGTCGCCACGGCGAACACCTTCGGCGACGGCGACATGTCGGGCAGGTATCAGGGCACGCTGCGGCTGAACGCCGCCTTCATGGACAGGTTCGTGGTGCTTGAGGCAACGTTCCTGCCCGAAGTCGCGGAGCTGCGCCTGCTTGCCCGTCGCGCCCCGTCGCTGCCGGAAGAACTGCGCAAGGGCATGGTGCAGCTGGCGGGCATGGTGCGCGACCAGTCGAAGCTGCCCAGCGATGTGCCCAGGGCCCAGGCTCTCGAAGGCATGACCTTCTCGACCCGCACGCTGCTCAGGTGGGCGACGTGGACGGAAGCGTGCAGGCCGCAGGCCATGCGGGCCGGTGAAGCCCCTGTGGCGTATGCGCTCACGAGAGCGCTGGGCAACAGGTGCGGGGAAGGCGGCAAGCGTGTGCTGGATGAGCTTGTCCAGCGTGTGTTCGACATCAGCAAGTAGGAGACACTGTTATGAGTAAGTATCACGAGGAATATTCCCTGCGGCACAAGGTCGAGTTCCGTCCCGATGAATTCGCCGACGACCCGAGGACGTTCGCACATCCGGCCATCCGCATCATCTGCGCGCCGAACAGGTACGGCATCGGCGATGAGCAGACCTGGCACCGCTCGCAGACCCCCATGCCGAACCATGCCCACCTGCCGCTCTACATCATGGACCACAGTGCCGTGCACATCAGCCTGACGCCGTTCGCCGGGGCCGGGCCGGATGCGTGGCAGATAGGCGTCGTGGACATCGACATCCTCGCCTTCTCCGGTTCGTCGGAGACCATGCTCGAGGCCGTGAATGATGCCGTCGAAGACTACGATGCCTGGCTCAACGGCGAAGTGTACACGCTGGTGTACAGGGAGCGCGGGACGAACGTCCCCATCAAGAAGGACGAAGGCGTGTACGGCTACGTCAACGCCGTGCAGACGGCGCTCGCCGAGCTCGACAGGCTGGACGCCGTGCGTCCCTACCAGCTCCGTCTCCCCGGCGTGCCTGAAGTGCGCCATGCCGACATGTAAGTGAGACCTGTGGCCACGGCTCCCATCGTGTGGAGCCGTGGCTGGATGAAGAATGGAGGATTTACTTATGGGTATCTACAGTGATGTTGCCCTGGTTATGGATGACAGGGGTATGGAATGTCTCAACGCGCAGCTCGAAAAGCTGGACAGGAACCTGCGCGACAGCGTGCTGGAGTTCCTCGACTGGGCCGACGAAGAGGCCGAGAGCGCGAGCGAATGGCTGCTGTGCTGGCGTGACATCAAGTGGTACGGAGACGACACTATCGACGTGCTCGTGGATATTCTGGATGCGATGCCCGAGGCGTACTACAGGTTCCGGCGCGTCGAAGAGACGGGCGATTCCGAATACTATGGGGAGCTGTGTGGCGAGTTCAATGTCATCGCCATACATCGGCTGCAATGGAAGGATTTGACCGCCGTGCCTGCGCCGACGACGTACTCTCTGCGACCGCCCGTCATCACGTCCGAGGATGTGGCCGATATGCTCGGCATGACCGTGGCCCAGGCCGAAGAGTTCCTGCTCGATAACAGCACGCGCATCATCCAGCGCATGGTGGCCTCCGCTTGGTCGGCCATCGCAGACATCAAGCGCAGCATGTGAGGATACGACGATGACTCACGAAGAATATCTGGAACTTTCCCGTACCGACGACGGTATCGAAGCCTTCCATATGTATTACAGCCAGTTCGTGACGCCGTATGTGACGGAGCTTGTGCGGGCGCGTATCGGTGAAGACCGCATCCGGGCGTCGAAGGACGTGCACTTCAACGACATCCCCCTCAAGCTGTGGGATGAACTCATTCCGTGTGTCCGGCACGACATCTCCGTCAGGAACGAAGACATCAACGGGACGCGGTGCGTGTCCATGTGCGAGTGCGTGTGCACGATGAAGACGGCGGCCCATATCATCAGGAACAGTTTCAACGACTAGGAGGAAAGCACCATGTCCGAGAACAACGTGAGCTACATGAACAACTGCGTGTACTTGAAGCTGGACATCTCCATCTGGACGGGCAAGGCCCGCCTCACCCCCGAAGACATCCCCGATGCCGTGGTTGACATGCCGCCCGAAGCGCTGGCCACGCTCGGTTCCAAGCGCATCTTCGACCCCCAGGCGTTGCGCCCCTTCAACACGGCGAAGACCCGGGCGTTCCGCACCTGCGACCAGTACGGTGTGCGCTGCATGGGCGGCTGGCTGGTGGACAATGGCGTCCTGGGCAACCTGACTGCCGAGCTCGACAAGCTGCGCGGAGAGTTTGAATACAGCGTCGGTACGTTCATCTCCACCTATGAGGATGGGGCGTCCAACTGGCTCCAGCAGTTTCCCGCATGGGAGGGCATCATCCGTGCCGCCTTGCCCGACAGCACGGACATCGGGAAGAAGTTCGCGTTCAGGTACTACGTCCTCAAGGTGCAGACCGAGAACCACGATGCCCAGGATGCGACTTCCGAGGCCCCGTCAACGGCTGCCACCACCATCGCCGCTGAGATTGCCCGCATCAGGGAGCAGGTGTTTGGTGATGACCGCACGACGCCCGTGACCAGCAAGACCTTCTGCTGCCTCGACACCCTCGCCGACCGGTGTGACAACATGTCCTTCGTGCATCCCGGCTTTGCCCATCTGGCCCATCTGCTCCGCAGCATCGTGGTCAACAGCACCGACGTGAATATCGTGCGTGCCTTCCTGACCGGGCTCTCCACGCCCGAGGCCGTTGCCGCCGTGACACAGGAGACCCGCATCTATGACTTCGAGCAGGACAGCCTCGATGTGTCCGAGCCTGCTGCTCCCGTGGATATGCCCGAGCCTGCTGCTCCCGTGGATATGCCCGAGCCTGCGGCCCCCGTCGTCACCAGCCAGCCCACCGCTGCCGACGACAGCCTCGCGGCCCTTCTCGCTGACTTCATCTAAAATCCTTTTCCGCACGCATGACCCCTATCCGTCGGCTGACTCCGCAGTCGGCGGATGGGGAGACTGTGGATTGAAACCAGAGGTGACACCTATGTATGATATAGTAGATGTTGTGTTACTGTGTCGTATGATGTCGGCACAATACAGAATCAAGATTCAGCCCGGGGTCTGTACGGCAGCGGACAAGTTCGATGCACCGGCATGGTGCCGGAAGGACAAGGACGGCTATGTCCTGCAAGTCCCCTTCTCCCCGTATATGACTGAGGAACAGTGGCGCTACCTGCGCGGTTACATCGACCACGAATGCGGGCACGTCAAGTTTACGGACTTCGAGACCTACACAAACATGTCTAGGTCTGTCGTGGCTGACTGCCTGCAATACAAGCCAGGGGCTTCCGTCACGCTCAAAGATTTTCTCCATGATTATGCCTCTATGGTTATCAATATCCTTGAAGACGTGCGTATCGAACGTCTCATGGGTATCGACTTCCCAGGCTCCAGAACGAACCTCAATACGTTGAGCGAGTATCTGTTCAAGGACTACTGCTCTGCGAGTATGCTGATGGGCGATGGTATGACCGGAAGACTTTACAGTCTCCTGTTCATGCGTGTCAGGTCGCTCATCAATCCGGCCCTGGAAGAGCCTGCACAGCTCTTGTACGACGACCTGAAGGCCGATGTTCAGGAAAAATACACAGACTACACCCGTCATCTGGACGCTGTGTGGGACATCGGTGACAGCTTCGTGCAGGATTGGAACGTGGAGGGTGCTGCCCTTGAGTTCATTCGTATCGTCATCGAAGTCCTCGAAGATTATACGAACACGACAAAGGGTACCAACAACAGAAAATCTTCCGATAATACCAGCGATTCCTCTTCTGGTGGTGGCACCGGAGATTCCTCGGATGGTGACACCAGCGATTCCTCG
>ULNA01034037.1_pt1 | contig 12683 bp, 7 predicted proteins | sample 1951801 | NCBI WGS metagenome assembly ULNA01 (sample SAMEA4835565, study PRJEB28245) | human gut metagenome | biome: gut microbiome; material: fecal sample | place: Denmark | collected 2008
CCTCCGGCTGCATTGTGCGAGTGGCCGGAGGCTTTCTGTTTTAATACAATCTCATATAAAGAACATATGTTTTGATGCATTTGCTGACAAATCTGTGGCGGCAGAAAAACGTGTAGAACTAGACGATAAGACTTTTGGAAATATGATCAAGGAGAAAATCGACCGTATTAGCGCAGAAGAAAAGGCCGGGAATGTGGCTGAATGATGTATCGGTAAAACAAGACAGTTATCATTAAGATTCTCTTACATTTCTCTCTCTTACAACATACAGCCACAGCAGCAGGCGGGCTCCCCTTGAGGCAGGGATCCTGCCTGCTGTTTTGATGGAATAGAAACGTTTGATTTGCGGCAAAACAAAACACCGGGCGCCATATGGCACCCGGTGCTTCAGTTAAATAACCGGCGCAATCAAACCGGTATCAGAGGAGGAGAAAACAGCAAAATTAGTTTGCGCGGTACTGGGCCGGAAGCTGGTCGATGGTCTGCCATTTCTGCATGGCGTCTTCCAGGCTCATGCCGCCCGCAACAGCGTCGCGGCGGCAGGCGTTGACGGCCTGGATTTCTTTCATCTTTTCGCCGGTCAGGCTGTAGTTCTTCATGGCGAGCAGGGTAGCAGTCCATGCAATCATGGGGATGACGCAGAACAGAACGATAACAACCACGTTCATGCCGGGGGTGTACGGGTCGTACTGGGTGGGCAGGCTGTCAAGGCCGATAAAGCTGACGGCCACGCCGACCACGGTAGCGGACAGGCTGGAAACCAGCTTGTCAACCAGGCTGAACAGAGTGCCCATGATACCGGGGATATACTTGCCGGAGATGTAGGTCTCGTAGTCAGAGCAGTCGGCAACCATGGGGATGGGCATATCGGCAGTAGCGTAATAAGCGCCATAGCCTATGCCGAACAGAACGATGAACAGGATGGTGTAAACGTTGATGGAAACCTTGCCGTCAGACATCATAGACAGGGTGAAGGCATCGCCCTTGCCCCACAGGAGCAGCAGCACCAGAACGCCGATGTAGCAGATCAGCGCAACGCTGACATAGCGCATCAGGCTGGCTTTCTGGCCTTTCTTCTGGCTGGTGCGGACGGTGAGCAGGAAGAAGGGAACGCTGAACACATAGCCCAGAACCATCATGGGCAGGTACAGACCATCATAGTTGCCCATCATGCAGCCGTACAGCATGCACAGAACAGTGGTGTTGGTGGCAATGGAAAGTGCCAGCTTGCAGCCTGCACCAGCCACCATCAGGCGCTGCATGGGGTTGTTGCCCTTGATGATGGCAACATACTCGGCAACCTTGATCTTTTCGGTTTTCTGGCCGCCGATGCCAAAGTACTTCGGCTGGTCCTTTTCCCAGATGCCGATGACAGCCAGGATGGTCAGGGCGATGGAGATCACGATGCCGACAGGAGCCAGGGTGCGGAAGAAACCGGCGGAAGCGTAACCGCCCTCATAGTTTTTGGCCAGGATGGGGGCAAAGAACTGCATGGCGCCCATGCCCAGCAGGGAGCCGACGGTGTTGAAGATGGTGAACAGGGGGCGCTGCTTGGGATCGTTGGTCAGAACAGTCTGGCCGGAACGGGTGCAGGAAGTCTGGAAGGTGTAGCCGATGACCCAGATGGCGTACAGGGCTACAAAGGCAACATAACGTGCCCATTCCATGGAGGCGGGGATCAGCGGGGTCAGGCAGTACAGCACCAGGATGCTGACAGCCATGATGAGGTTGCCGATGACCATAAACGGGCGGAACTTGCCGAACTTGCCGTTGGTGCGGTCCATCAGGGCACCGATGATTGGGTCGGTAATGGCGTCAAACAGGCGCATGCCGGTGACCATCACGGAGGCAAAGATCATGCTCAGGGCCAGAACCTTGCTGCCGAAAGTGGCAATGTAGGAAAGCACCAGAACATAGTACACGTTGGTAGCGCCGTTGTTAAGCGGGAACAGCATCAGCTGGTAAGGCTTGGCGCGGTTGACGCTGGCAGACGCCGCAGAGTTTTGTTCACTCATGGGGGCATTCTCCTTTCATAACAAAGACCCCCGCCCCGAAACGGGCGGGGGCATAAACGATTTAAAAGGGGGAAGATGCGGAGGCTAAGGCAACACCGCACAATTCCCGCCTTACGGCTTAAGCACCGCTCCGGCGGCTGCGGCACGGCATCTGCGTTGCCAAAATGCTCGATAAGACATCCAGTATTATCTGCGCTTTTGGCTTAGCATCTGCCGCACCTCGCTCGCCGTATCGGCACTTAGAATTATGCGGTATTGCCCTAAACCTTACTGCTGATTCTGAGCGTTTGCAGTGTTGGCAGCCTGCTCAGCAGTCCAGGTCTTCTTGCGCTTGATGGCAACAACCAGGCGCCAGATGCACAGCACGGTCAGAACAGCCAGAACGGTGTCCAGAGCGTACAGGGCGGTCTTCCACCACGGGGTGATGACCTTCAGGCGGTCAGCGGAGGACCAGCCGTTCATAGCATTGGAGTTGGCAACGGTGTACAGGATCTTGTGCATGGATTCGCGCATTTCGGTCACGATGTAAGCATCGTTCTCGTACTTCGGAGCCAGGGTGGTGTGGATGGTCGGGTCCGGGCTATCCCAGATATCGGAACCGGCAATCAGACCATCGGCCAGATCCATGTATTTGCTGGAACCGGAGTAGTCGGTGATGATCATGCCGCGCATGCCCAGTTCGCCGCGCAGGAAGCCGGTCAGAAGGTTATCGTAAGCGCCGCACCAGTAAGCGCCCCAGCGGTTAAAGCCGGACATAACGCTCCAAGCGCCGCCATCGGTGACGGCCTTGTCGGCAACTTCCAGGTAGATTTCGCGGGCAGCCTGCTCGTTCAGCCAGGTGTTCACGCCGCGGCGGCTGGATTCAGAGTCGTTCAGGGCAACATGCTTCAGGTAAACGTAAACGCCCTTGGACTGGATGCCGTTGACTTCGGCAGCGCAGATGGTGCCGGCAACGAACGGATCAGAAGCATAGTACTCGAAGTTACGGCCAGAGTAAGCGGTGCGGTGCATGTTGATGCCGGGGCCATACAGACCAGAGTAACCCATGGCCAGGCAGTCTTCGCCAATGCAGCGGCCCACATCGTTGATCAGGTCAACGTTGAAGGTGGCGGCCATAACGTCTTCGGAGGTGTAGCACATAGCGGAAGCGCCGCCGGTCAGTGCTGCGGTCAGGCCCTGCGGGCCGTTTTCGTCTTTGGTACGGGTCTTGCCGATGGATTCAATAGCGGCAGTGTTGTGGAAGCCCAGGGTGATGGTGTTGACCATCTCGTTGAAGGTCAGCTGATCCAGCAGGGTATCCCACTGGGGATCGTCATAGTCGGCACCGATCATGGAAACCAGAGCCAGACCATTGTCAGCGCCCAGGGTGGGCATTTCAACGCTGTCAGCCTTGCTGCCGTCGTAACGGGTGAAAGCCAGGTGATCAGCCAGGGTCTGGGTTGCGTTCAGCACAACAGGCTGGGTGGGGAAGGTGGCAACCCAGTTGGAGCGGCTCAGCCAGGTAACTTCGCCGGGTTCGCTGCTGCTCTTGTTGGGGTCTGCTTCATCAAACAGGTTGGTGATGGCAGTGCCGGTTTCGCTGGTGGCGAAGGTGGTGCTGTCCAGAGCGGCGTTGGTCCACTTGTAGGTCAGGGCAACGTCACCATCGGCGGTCATGCGGCCATCAGTGTTCTCAACGGTGTAGCCCTTGGCAGCCAGGATGTTGTTCACAGCGTTGTGTGCATCGGTGGCAGCGGTGAAGTAGTAGTCGCCAGCGTCAACAATATAGGTCTTGGCGTTGTTGGCATCATAGGTGCGCAGCTCGCTCTTGTCAACGGTGATGTTGACAGTCTCGGAAGCGCCGGGAGCCAGGATATCGGTCTTGGCAAAGCCGCACAGCTCAGCAGAAGCCTTCTCGATGCCGTTGGCCTTGTCGTAATCGGTGTAGGGGCTCTGGAAGTACAGCTGAACGGTTTCCTTGCCGGAGTAGGTGGAACCGGTGTTGGTGACTTTCAGGGTGACATTGAAAGCATCAGCAGACTCGGTCACATTGAAATCGCTGTACTCGAAGGTGGTGTAGCTGTCGCCATAGCCGAAGGGGAAGGCAACAGTGGTGGACCAGTTGTAGTCGCCGGCATTGCCGGTGCCCATAACAGCGTCCTCGTAGCGGGTCTCGTAGTAACGGTAATCCAGGTAGATGCCTTCCTGATACACGCTGTACATACCCTGCACATCAGGGCCATCGGTCAGCAGGTTGTAATCTGCTGCGTTGGGGTAAGCCTGGGTGTAGAAGTTGTACATGGCGGGGTTGGCCATGTTGTCATACAGGTAGGAATCAACCAGGCTGCCGGATGGGGTAACCTCGCCAGCCAGCAGCTGGGCAACACCGTTGATGCCGGTCTGGCCCACGTCACCGATCCACATAGCGGAATCGATGCCGTAATCCTCGCCGCAGATCTCCGGGTTCAGGAAATCCATCTCAATGGCGTTGGAAGAGTTGATCAGAACGATGATCTTCTTGAAGGTGCCGTTGTCCTTCAGGGTCTTCAGGTTCTGGAGCAGTTCCTTTTCTTCAGCGGACAGGGCCAGGTAGTTACCGTCGCCCTCCTGGCCTTTGATCCAGGAATCATTGGTGCCGTTTTCGCCACTGGGCAGGTCAGCGCCCTCGCCGCCGGAACGGGAGAACACGACGATAGCAGCATCACCGTAGTCAGCAAAGCTGGACTCGGCGCTGGACAGCTTGCTCCAGGGAGCTTCGTTCACAGCGTACTGGGTGTTGGCTTCCAGGGTATCGGAGATGGCAGCCGGGGTGATGCGGCTGTAGTTCTTCATCATATCGTCAGAAGAATACAGATCCCACAGGGTGCTGTTGACCTGGATGCCCTGATCTTCCAGAGCCTGCTTGAAGTTGGGAGCCTTGCTGGTGTCAACGGAGCCGGAACCGGTGCCGCCGTACATCAGGTCCACGGAGCCGTGGCCGAACAGGCTGACCTTTGCGCCGCTTGCCAGGGGCAGGGCGTTGTTGTCGTTCTTCAGCAGGGCTGCGCCTTCGGCTTCAACCTGTGCGCACAGCTCAGCCTCATAGGACTCGCGCTCTTCATCAGAGGTGAAATCGCTCTTGAAGTACTCAGTGTCTTCGTCGCTGTCGCCCCTGATGATCTTGTAGGTGTCGGCGTCCAGGTAGTTATTAACGGTGGTCGTATAATGGAACGCAACCGTCGTGCCTACAATGGCGCCTGCGGTCAGGACGGCGGTAACGGCGGTCAGGCCGGACCACATCCCAACTTTGGGTTTCTTACTCATTGTGTTCTCCTCCTGTTAGAAAATGCTCTATAACAAACTGTATTAAGCAAGAACAAAATACAGAGTGTTCAAAATAGATTATACCCAGTTTGCACTCTTGGATTTGGTCTTGTGCAGCTTGTACTCCGGGTGGGGGGTATCTACATGGCGGATGACGGACTCATCGGTGCGGTCACCAGCCACGGCCTGAATGTGCAGTTCGCCGTTCAGGGGAACCTTGAAGGTGAAAACATGCTCGCCGGTCTGCTCGCCTACCTTGTTGCCGTTTACATACAGGGCAACGGTGCTCTGGTTGGAATAAACCTTTACGGTAGCGGTGCTGCCGGTGCGCTCCACAAAGCGCTTGGAGCAGATGTGCACAAAGGCTTCATTGCTCCACCATGCTTTATACAGATAGAAGCTGTCCTTCTTGGTTTTGCGGTCAAAGGTCACAAGGCCCTTGTGGTTCATGCCCGGCTCGCCGCCCTGGTCACGGGCGTCTGCAGCAAAGTCAAACATGTTCCAAACGTGGGTGGCCCACATCCAGGGGTGGCGCTTGAAGCAGCGCAGCATGTACTCATGGTACTTGGCCTGGTATTCTTCGGTGTGGTCGCCGCGGTGGGGGTGTGTGCTGTGCAGGTTGGGCATGCCCTCCGCGCCGTATTCGCTGTAGCCGAACGGGCGGTTGGGGAAGCAGAGATGGAAGAAGCCCATCCACAGGTCGTTCAGGATAAAGCCCGGAACGTACCAGCCCAGGTACAGGTTCCAGCTGACCATATCGGTAATGTGGGCCGAACGGTTGAAGGGACCGCACATGGCGTAGCAGGCCAGGGTGGTCAGGCGGGTTTTGTCCATCTCGTGGCACAGGTCGTTCAGCTGGCGGTGGTTATCCAGCATGTCCTTCTTGTCCTTGGTGGAGATGGTGATCTCGTTGGAAACGCCCCAGCAGACGATGCAGGGGTGGTTGTAGTTCTGGATGATCAGCTCTTTCATCTGGCTGATGGTGTTCTCGCGGCCGTTGGGCATGTGCTCACTGATGTAGGGGATCTCGGCCCAAACAACCATGCCGACCTCGTCGCACAGATCATAGAAGTACTGGTCGTGCTGATAATGAGCCAGGCGGATGGTGTTGGCACCGATCTCTTTGATCAGGGCCATGTCTTCGTCGTGCATCTCGCGGGTGATGGCGTTGCCCAGGCCCTTGCGGTCCTGATGGCGGGAAACGCCGTGCAGCGGGTAAGACTTGCCGTTCAGGAAGAAGCCCTTCTTGGGGTCAACCTTGAAGCTGCGCACGCCAAAGCGGGTGGTGGTCTCATCTTCCACCGTGCCGTTCACCACAAGGCGGGCCTTGCAGCTGTACAGGTACGGATCCTTAACGCCGTTCCACAGGTGTGCGTTGAAGATGGTCAGGGTGATGTCGGGGCCTTTGCCGGTGGCAACGGTGTTGCCGGCAGCGTCCAGCAACTCAACGCTCACTTCGCCTTCGCCGTCGTGCCAGGTGGTAACCTGAACGCTGGCATCTGCGCCCTGCACAGTGGGGGTGATGCGGATGCCGGGGCCGCCGAAGTAATCCAGGGTGAAGTGGTTCTTGCTGACCACCATCAGGCTGACATCGCGGTAGATGCCGCCATAGAAGGTGAAGTCAGCTTTCTGGGGGTAAACGCGGTCGTTTTTGCTGTTGTCGACTTCCACGGTCAGCTCGTTTTCATCCCGCAGCAGTTCGGTGATGTTGGCGCGGAAGGTGGAGTAGCCGCCGTCGTGGTTGCAGACGGGGGAGCCGTTCAGAACCACATGGGCGCTGGCGTTGACGCCGTCAAACTGAATCCAGACCTGATGGGAGGCGGTGTTAAACTGGGGAGCAGCGAAACGGGTGCGGTAGATGCAGGTGCCGCGCCAGTAGTCATTGCCGCCGTCCTGACCGTCGCGGGCGTTCCAGGTGTGCGGCAGGTCCACCGTTGTGGTGGTGCCGTCGGGGCCGGTAAATTCCCAACCCTTCATGATTTTGGTGATTTCTCGCATGGCGCAGCCATCCTTTCTTTTTGCTGTTATTATTGTAACGAACAGCGAAAAATGTCGCAATGGGTTTTGCATAATCGGTCATTTGCGTGGAATAAACGGTTTTTGCCTGACAAAAAAATAACCCTTGCATTTGTGCAATATGTACAAATGCAAGGGCGTAAATTTTATACCTGAAATTTTGAGGGAACTTTATTGGACCGGGAAAACGGCTTTTATCGCAAAAAATCCACCGTTGGATTCGGTAGTCAAAAAACCATTGTACTTCTGGATAATGCGCTTGACGATCTTTAACTCATCGCAGGTTTCGCGGCCAGGATCCGGGCCATCGGGCACCGCGCTGATGATATTCAGAACAGCAAACCCCTGCCGCATGCAGACCAGCAGGTCAATCATCCGCTTTTCCGGCTCCGGCAGCTTGCGGGTCAACTCAATGGCATGATCCAGTGCGTTGGCAAACAGAGCGTACAGATCGGCCGGATCCATAAAGTGCAGGCAGGTACCGTCCGCTACATTGTTGATGCTGATGTGGTGGGCTTCGCACAGCATGCTCTTTTCGGTCAGCACAACATCCAAAACCTCACTGCCGGTCTGGGTGCTGGCGTCATACTGCCGGGCGGCGGCTTCGGCTTCGTTCAGGCTCTGCTGCAGCGCGGCGTTGGGGGCCATGCGGCGCAGATCAGCGATCTGAACTTTCAGCTCATGGCATTTGCGGTTGATGATCTGTACGTTCCGCTTGGCCACCTGATACTGCTGGCGCTGGCGTTCATACAGCATGTTCAGCGAGTTCATCTCTTTTTCCATGGCCGCCTTTTTGAACAGCTCAGTCTGCAAATATAAAAGGGTGATGCAGTAGAGCTGGCAGAGTGCCAGGGGGACAACAACGAAGATAGAAGTTTCCCGTGATACTCCGGAGTTGGTGACGGTCTGCATTGTTAAAAACAGCAGAACGAACATGCCGCCCAGAATAATAGCGCTGATTTGCTGGCGGGGACCGATGTGGTAGCTGCCTTCATATGGCATGGAATGGGCAACAGTTACCCGCAGCAGGCAGTACGCAGCGGAAAAAAACAGCAGTTGCAGCAGCAGAGCAGAGGGCTGATCCAATGGCAGGAATATGTTTACCTGTGCCAGGCACCAGACAAGAAGCCGCCATAACTCAAATGTCGTCAGGGCACTCAAAATTCCCCAGATGGCGCAATAATTGGCGCCGGACCAGTCCAACTGGGTGCAACTGTGGGAAGCGAAAATCATCCACATACAAAACAGAATATACGCCCCCGCCCGCAGGAACAGCGAGGAAGGCGTGTAATCCGCCCATAATAAAAATGTGGAAAGGGGAATGGAGGGAATCAGGCAAAGCAGCGCCCGCTGCCAAAAGTGCGGCGAGTGCCGGAGCGGGAGCCAGTAGGTCAGTGCTGCGCCCCAAAGCTGTATCCCACAGACAAGAAGAGAAAGAAATTGTTGGAGATTTGGCAGCATTACATGGCACCCCCAACATAGGCGGCGACCGCAGCCAGAAAGGCAGCCCGCTGGCGGCGGCTGATCTCCAGCCGGTCCTCCCCAACCTGGACCATATCGTTCTGGACCGCCCGCACATACCGCAGATTGACAAGGTAACACTGGTTGCATTTGGCAAAGTGGTAGGGGGCCAGCTGCTTTTCAGCATTTTGCAGGCTGGAACGCACGGACCATACCCCGGTGGAGGTATGGTAATGCAGCATACGGTCCCGCGTTTCCAGCCAGTAGATGTCCTCGGTGTTCAGCAGCTGCACGCCCCCAGCGGTCTGTAATGCAATCTGCCCGCCTTTGCGGCGCTGCACCCGCTGCAAAGCGCGGGCCAGCTTGGTGCTGAACTGGTAATAATTGACCGGTTTGAGCACAAAATCCAGGGCGTCGACCTCATACCCGCGAATAGCGTACTGCGCCATGTTGGTAACGAACACCAGCACCACATCCGGATCCACCGTGCGAATGCGCTCGGCAGCGTCCATGCCGCCAAGCTCCGGCATTTCAATATCCAGAAAGATGATGTCGAACCCCTTGCAATAGTTGGTTATGACCTGGGCACCGTCCGAAAAAGTGGTAACTTCCAGCATACAGTTGTTCTCGCGGCTGTATTGGTCAATCATGCTGCACAGCTGCTGCCGCATATCTGGCTGGTCATCCACCACGGCAATGCGAGGCATCGGGCGGCCCCCTTTCTGTTTGGAATCCAAAGCACCCGGCAAGCCCGGAAAACGGCTGTGCCATGCGCCTTTACTTATAATATATAAATACATTATAGTTGGCGGTGCGAAACCTTGCAAGAGAATTTTGCAGAAAACGGGGCGGTGCAGGGAATCTGGTTGTGATTTAGCGCTGCGTGTGGTATCCTGTAGGCAGCTTTTGGCGGCGGGCGGGGCAAGAAGAATGCCGGGATAAACAGGTGGAGGTTTGCTGCAGCTGCTATACCATGTATTACATATTACACCATTTGCCAGTAACTTGAGTGGAAATTTATGGGAAAATGCGTAATTTGGGGACAAGATTGAAAAAAAAATAAAATAACGGATTACAGTAATATTGCGGCTTCGAGATGTTTGAAAGGATATGACGGGATGACAAAAATATTATTTGTATGCCACGGCAATATCTGCCGTAGCCCGATGGCAGAGTATGTGATGAAAGACTTGGTGCGACAGTCGGGGCGGGAAGATGAGTTCGTGATTGCTTCCGCAGCAACCAGCCGGGAAGAACTGGGCAACCCGGTGTATCCACCGGTCCGACGCAAACTGGCGGAGCATGGCATCCGCTGCGATGGACATGCGGCCCGGCAGATGACCCGCAAGGATTATGAGGAGTTTGGTTACCTGATCGGAATGGACCGGATGAACCTGAGCAACATGGCCCGCATTTGCGGCGGCGACCCGGAAAGAAAGTGCTCGCTGCTGCTGGCGCACGCCGGGCAAAGCGGCGATGTGGCTGACCCGTGGTATACCGGTGATTTTGAAGCCACCTGGCAGGATGTCAACATTGGGTGCCGGGCATTGTTGAAAGAGTTAACGGAAAAAAAGTAAAATGAAAATAGCAAGCGCTTTATGTTGCACATGAATCCCCTGAGAAGAGGAAAACCAGCGATGATGCGCTTGCTATTTTATTGCTTTATAGAGCGAATGTTTCGATAATTTACCCGTTTTGGCGCTTCCACTCATTGGGGGTCAGACCGGTATATTTTTTGAACTGGGTGGAAAAGTACGAAAAATTATCAAAGCCCACCTGGGCAGCTACTTCGCTGATGGTGTTAGCTTCATCACGCAGCAGCTGCTGAGCTTTCTGCATTCGCAGGTCGGTCAAGTAGTCCTTGATAGACAGGCCATAAGCGTCTTTGAATACGCGGTTGGCGTAATCTGGCGTCAGGTAAACGGCATCAGCAATTTCGCGGTTGGAAATCTTTTCAGCAAAGTGTTCCTGGCAGTATTGGCGGATCTTGCCCGCAATGCTGTTGACCTGGTGTGTTTCCCGGATGGTACGCACTGCACGGTCGGCGGCAACGCTGACCCACTTGATCATGTTCATAATGGAGCTTTCTGCGGTTTGGTTTAACCGTACACAGGCATCATCGCGGAACAGTTCGTGTGCTTGTATCTCGTTGGCGCTGAGCACGCTGTACAAAACCTGTTGGAAATCCTGGTGAATCTGCTGCATCAGCGCGGGAGAAAGCATTTTCTCCTCCGCAAGGGTGGAAAGATCCTTACGAATCAGGTTGGTAATGGCGGGTACGCTGCCCTGAGCGAACAGCTGTTCCAGTTTGGCAACATCCAAAGAATACTGCGCTGCGTTGTGGGGACCGAGCTGGTCAGTTTCCAAAATCAATTCGCCGCGGCGGGTAATGTTCTGGCGGTCGCGCTGCTCCATGGCTTCGCGCTGGGCGGCTGCGGTGTGCCAGGAAACGCTGTGGGTCACATAGCAGGTTACTTCGCACCGCAGGCAGCTGCCGCCAAGCTCGATCAGGCTGCGGCAGCGCTGGGCTACAATATCCGGCGTCAGGCTGCCGTCCAGCCAGGCCAGGCAGAAGTGCATATCCTGCCGCAGAAAGTGGAATACATGGGCGGGGGCATTCTCACACAGAAGTTCCGTGGCAAGGTTACGGAACGCATAGCCGAACAGTTCCGGTTTCCAGCTGGTATCGTCAGCAGGTTGAGGAGCGGTGGCCAGTACCATGTGGATGGGCTGGAGGGCATCCACCGCAAGGCCCAGGTCCTGGAAGCGCTTGTTTAGTTCAATTTCGGTCATCAGGGTTCCATCCATGAACAATCCGTGCAGGAAGGATGCCTGGGCCAGGCTGTGGGCTTCCTCCCACTGCTGGCCGGCACGGCTTTTTTGCAAAAGCTCCTGGTGGTAGCGCACCTGGGAAGCAACTTTACTTAACGTTGCTTCAGTTTGGGCAATGTTGAATGGCTTAGTGATGTAATCGGCAGCACCGTATTGCAGCGCGGTTTTGGCATAGTCAAAATTGGCATGGCAGGTCAGGAACACAAACTCGCAGTCACGTTTTTCTTCCCGCAGCCAGCGCAGCAGGTCCAGACCGCTGCCGCGGGGCATCTCGATATCACACAGGATGATATCCGGCTGGCTGGCGCAGATCTTATTTTGGGCTTCGGTATAATCATAAGCGGTTTCTACACGGTCAATGCCCAGCAGATCCCAGTGCAGGGAAGTGCGGATGACCTCAACAGTGGGGATGTCATCATCCACAACTAGGATGTGCATGGTTTTCCTCCTCTGGCAAAAAGATGGTAACGCGAGCACCATTCGGTTCGGCGTTGCTGATGTGCAGGCTGGCGGCGGGGCCATAAATCAGCTGCAAGGTGTGGTAGAGGTTGCTTAACCCCACATGGCCGTTGTCTTCTTTCACAGGGAAGCTGGCCAGCATTTCTGGGGGAAATCCGCAGCCGTTATCCTCCACCGTCATGCGCAGGCCGCGCACGCCGTTTTGTTCTTCCAGTGCTGATTCCAAAAAGATGCTCAGGAACTGCTCCGGGCTGAACCCGTGCTTGAAGATATTTTCCACCACGGTTTGCAGCAAAAATTTGGGGATGCGGATATTCTCGGTGCCGGAGGCAAGCTCAAACATATAAAAAATCGTATCGGGGTATTTGATTTGCTGTAACTGGATAAAGGATTTGCAGTGCTTGGTTTCCTGCTGCAGGGTAACCTGGGTATCGCTGCCACTGAACAGGTAGCGCAGATAATCGCTCAAAAAGTCGATGAAGGAGCGGGCGTCCTGTTTGCGGTCCTGGTAGATCAGGCTGGAAATGGTGGTAATGGCGTTGAGATAAAAATGCGGGCGAATACGCTTCATCCACTTTTCTTCCGTCCAGCCCCAGTGGCAGTACAATATTTTCCCAG
>ULNA01042282.1_pt1 | contig 12681 bp, 12 predicted proteins | sample 1951801 | NCBI WGS metagenome assembly ULNA01 (sample SAMEA4835565, study PRJEB28245) | human gut metagenome | biome: gut microbiome; material: fecal sample | place: Denmark | collected 2008
CTGGAGGAGCGCAGACTTGCCAAAACAGATCCCGCCATGTTCTTGAAGCTGCACCCCGCGCCTGTTCTCATTGATGAGGTTCAGTATGCCCCGGAGCTGTTTTCGTATATCAAGATCGCCGTGGATAACGGTGCTGCACCCGGCTCCTATTGGCTGACCGGTTCCCAGGCGTATCGCCTGATGGAGCTTGCACAGGAATCCTTGGCCGGAAGAACGGCAATTCTTCATATGTCCGCACTGTCACAATCGGAGCTTTGCGGCGTGGTGGAGGTTTCGCCCTTTTCATTGGAACTTGATGAATTGCAGAAGCGCAAGGCGTTGCTTTCCCCCGCCGCGCCGAACGAGATCTATCAGAGGATTTGGGACGGTGCGCTTCCTGGCCACAGGAGTGGCAAATATAAAGACCGTGATGTCTTTTACAGCAGCTATATTCAGACCTATATCGACCGGGATGTGACCACCGACATTCCCAGCGTGGATAAGATGATGTTTGCGGACTTCATTCGCGCTGCCGCCTGCAGAAGCGGCCAGATGCTGAACCTGCACGACATCGCCGGAGATGTGGGTGTCAGTGATGACACTTCAAAGCGCTGGATGAAGGAGCTTGAAAAATCGGGGATCGTGTTCTTCCTGCACCCCTACTCCAATAATCTTCTAAAGCGGACGATCAAAACGCCGAAGATGTATTTCTTCGATACAGGCCTTGTCTGCTATCTGACTCGGTACTCAAGCCCCGAAATTCTGATGAACGGTGCAATAAACGGAGCTGTCTTAGAAAACTATGTTGTGTCGGAAATTATGAAAACCTACAACAACAGCGCCAAGGACTGCCTGCTGCATTATTACCGGGACAAGAATAGCAATGAAATTGATCTGATTATGGAGAGCGACGGTCAGCTGCACCCCATCGAGATCAAAAAAAGCATCAACCCGCCCACACAAATCACGGGTACTTTCAAGCTGCTGGATAAGGCCTCTGTGCCGAGAGGCACCGGCGCGATCATCTGCCTTCGGGAGACATTAAACGCAATCGATAGCAGCACATATATTGTCCCCGTGTGGATGATCTGATTTCGTTGCAAAGACAAGTATTCGATACGCAGCCGCTTGCTCTTTGCGCACAAAAGAACAATGTCATTTTAGAATGACATTGTTCCGGAGTTCATTGACATTATTCTTTTAACTGGGTATAACGTATTCGTGATATTGTGCGTGGAGGTATCCCCTATGGCCGAAATAATCTCGGTAAGAGAAGCAGCAGTGCGCTGGAATATAAAAGAGCGGAGAGTTGCGACGCTTTGCAAAGACGGAAGAATCGCCGGTGTGAAAAAGCAGGGCAATCGTTGGCTGATCCCGGCTGACACGCAGAAGCCGGCAGATCAGCGGCTCAAGACGGGAGCTTTCCGCACAGCGGAGCGTGCACCGAAGCTGCCCCTGCCCATCGGCGTGTCCAATTACTGCCTTGCCTCGTCGGAATACTACTACATCGACAAGACGATGATGATCAAGGACTTCATCGATGAGCGCCCGATGGTGACGCAGTTCACCCGTCCCCGCCGCTTTGGCAAGACGCTGAATATGGATATGCTGCGCACCTACTTTGAAAAGAGCGACAAGGATACCTCCGTTTACTTCCGGGGTAAGAAGATCTGGGCCTGCGGCCAGAAGTATAGGGACTATCAGGGCAAGTACCCCGTAATCTTCCTGACTTTCGTTTGACACTTGGGTGGAGACCTTTGCGGCCATCCGGGATATTTTCGCAAAGGAGGCCCGGCGGCACAAAGAGCTGCTGACCAGCGACAAGTGCGACGAGTACAGCAAAAAGGCCTACGGAAAGCTGGCCGACGGCAAGGTCAGCGAGATGGAGCTGTCTTCGACGCTTCTTGACCTGTCCGCTATGCTGCACAAGCACTATGGCGTTGCGCCCATTATCATCATCGATGAATACGACACACCCATCCAGCAGGGCTACCAAAAGGACTACTACGGCAAGGTCATCCAGTTTATGCGGAACCTGTTTTCCGGTGGGTTCAAGGATAATCAGCACTTGTCCTTCGGCTTCCTCACCGGCATCCTGCGGGTGGCCAAGGAGAGCATCTTCAGCGGGATGAACAACCTGTCCATCAACTCCGTGCTGGACAACAAGTACAGTGCCTACTTCGGCTTCACCGCCGACGAGGTAAAGGAGATGGCGGAATACTACGGTGCCGCTGACAAGTATGACGAGATCTGCAAGTGGTACGACGGCTATCGATTCGGCAAGACGGAGATTTTCAATCCGTGGTCGGTAGTCAACTACTTCAGCAACGAGTGTGAGCCGAGGCCCTTCTGGGTGTCCACTGGCAGCAACGACATCATCGGGGAAGTGCTTGCGCAGGCGGACGAGGAGATTTACAACCGCCTGACAGCTCTTGTCAACGGCGAGACTTTTACAACTTTCATCGACACTGGGGTGATTTATCCGCAGATCAAGAGCAACCCATCCACCATTTACAGCTTCTTGCTGGTGACCGGTTATCTGAAGGCACTGAAAACCACGCCGTCTTTCAATGGGGACTTTATGTGCGAGGTTTCCCTGCCCAACCGGGAGATTTCTCTGGTGTACAACAAGGAGCTTTTGCAGCGCCTGGAGAATCTGATCCCGCCGTCCACGGCAATCTCGGTTCAGGAGGCCATCTTCTCCGGGGATAATGCACGGCTGAAAGCACAAATTCAGACGCTGCTGACCCAGTCGGTCAGCTCTTTCGACACCGCCGGAGAAAACTTCTACCACGGCTTTATGCTGGGCCTGTGCGCCTTGCTGGGCAGCGCTTTCGTGACCTCCAATCGGGAATCCGGCAATGGGCGCTACGACATTCAGCTGAAGCCCACGAAAAAGGGACTTCCGGGTATTCTGATCGAGTTGAAAGCAGAGAAAAATTGCAGCGACGAGAAGCTGAAAAAGCTGTCCGAGACGGCCTTGCAGCAGATCAACGACAAGAAATACGAAACCGAGCTGACGACCGCCGGGGTCAGGACGATTTATAAATACGGCGTGGCCTTCAGCGGTAAAAAGGTCGAAGTGTCAGTTGGATGAGCAGCAATGTGAAAGACGGCACGGAGTTTCCGTGCCGTTTATATCAGATCACTCACCTTGAGACAAGACCACCCCTCTAAGGGGTGGTCTTGTCTTTACATCAAAAGTTGTCTGCAGGGAAAAGTGTGCAATGATTGCACACTTTTTTGCCTAACAGATTTATCTCTGGAACGGTTTGGAAAATCCAAGTCGTTTCAGGAGAATCCAAGCTTTGTCTCTGGTATAGGGGCTCGATCATCCTATAACCATTTCATCATTCCTCAATTTGAGCCAGTCTTGCACTAATCTGCTCGAAGGTTTTAACTGCAAAGTCAAAATTCTGTTTTTCATCGGTATAGAGCAGCGTTGTATGCAGGCTTTCGTAGGTAGACCTAATGGCAGAGTCGAAACACTTCTTCCATGAAGTAAAATCATAAGCATCGGTCGGATCATACTCAGCAGAGATATTGCGTTTTCCGATATAATAGGAGTCGGTATCCTTGGTGAGCTGCACCAGCCGCTTAAGCTCGTCCGTTTCGGCCAGGAACGCCTGGATTTCCGGCATCTGGTACAGTCGGGTTACATCGTAGATATGGCGCACCTTACGGCCCAGCGTACCGCAGATGGCATGGCGCTTTACGGACATGATCTTGTCGATGAAGGTACGCTCAATGTTTAGCGTATTGATCTCCACGGTTTCCAACTCAAATCGTTCGATATCCCCAGTAAGCCCACGGCTTTCCAGAAACTCCTGAATATAGGTTTTGACCGGCTTCTTCTGATACGGATCCGGACGGACAGTGCTGCCAATTTCCAGCTTCACACGGTTTTCAGGGGCGTCGAACCATACATACATGCTCTTGCTGCGATTGGAGCGTTCCTCCACGATTTTCTCCGTTTGTGCACCAGCAGACATGATGCCTTCAATTTTCTTAATAGCCTTGTCGCAGGCTTTATCCGGCAGTTCCATTCCAAGGAAGGTTAGGTCGATGTCCTCGGAGAAACGGTCGATAGAACCCGGGTAGCACTTGCTGAGAGAGGTGCCGCCCTTAAAAACGCACTGGTCTGCATAATAACTGTCAGCTAGCGCTTTCAGCATCATGACGATATAATAATCACGTTCAACAGCAGACTCGGGAATGTGTTTTTCGCTGGCAACAACAGTAATCAGTTCACGAAAATCTTCAGGATGAGTATGCAGTTTCATAAATCTCCTCCATAGTGGGATGCTTGTACTCAGACAGGGCGGAGAGGTGTTTGTTCAGGTTGTTCTCCACACCATAATGATTCAAAATATTTCGCAGGAAGGAAATTGTTTTTTTCTGATAGTGCATGTTCTGCATAACCTGTTCAAAAACTTTGCCATCGTATTCTTGCGCAAACTTTTCGCAGAATGCAATGAACTGATGATAGTTCAAGTCCTGGATTTCACCAAAATTCTGCAGCACCTCAAGCATGTGGATCATACCCTTCACTTCCGGCGTATACACCAAATTGCAGAACCGCAGAAGAATATTACTGACGTTCTTGGTTCGCTGTTCTATTCCGGAAGAGAAAACCTCAACGGTTTTAGCGACCTGCGTTGTAAGCTTCAGGCTGTTATATAAGGAATATCCAACAACGGTTCCTTTGTCCGGTTCTGTAAAGGCCGCAACAATCTCCCTTTGCGATGGCGGAACAATGCCATATTTGCTTTTTTTAGGACGATAGTACGTTCCCTTTGCTATTCTGCATAGTGTACCTGCTTTACACATGCGGCCAAGCGTCTGATAATAAGCCTCCTCACTAACTGCCTTACTGAGCTTCTCGGCATATAGCTTGCCGGCAAATATCAGTTCGTTCTCCGAAAACTGTTCCATAGTCTGTGTGATAATTTTCGCACCGGTCATTCGTTCCACCTCCTGCTCCATGTATGCACTTATATTTTATTCTGCTGCACACATATTGTCAAGTAAATTCGCTTTTTACTTGACAATATTGTTTACTGCTTTTCTGTGACTTATTCATAAAAGAGTTTAAGATGCCTGAAATGAGTTACCGCACTCCGAGCATTGTCATTTTATTCCTTATTCCTCTGTGGTTGTTTTCTGCATCATGTTGAAATTGTAGAATTTGCGCTCACGGCGTATCTCACGCCCGTCTTCATTTTGAACTTGTAAGAAATCCTTACAAGTTGCCTTTTGGGTCAATTCACCATCGTCGCAGATGTTTTCTTTCAACCACCTCCCGTCCTTGTGCACACCCCCTCGTATTTGAGGGTGCGTGCGCAAAGTGCCAGTAAGCGACGCCCTCTTGCTGGTAAAGACATCCGTCAATCCGCAATCATCAATTGTTCGCACTCTGATTCGTCTATCAGTGACAGCAACTCCCCGGCAATATCAGTGTTCTCGAAGCGGAGCACATCTGCATCTTTTCGGCCGAAGGCCAGAAGATCTACGTTGCCATACCAGACGATGCGCTCATCCAAAACGGCGTATCTTTGCTGCAAACCCTTGTGCAGGATTACCTCCGCACCGACAGATTGCAGCGCGTCAACGACTGTGGTAATCTCTGCCGCACGTGCATCGTCGTCACTGGTATGTATCGTGATTTTTGCGCCACGGGACACCGCGCTTTGCAGAAGCGGCAGCAGACGCCCGACACGTCCTTTTTGCAGATAGGGGCTGACGATCACAATACTCTGCGCTGCGTCGGACAGATCCTGCTCAAACGCGGGCATGGCACCATGCCCGTCATAGATCATGCTGACAGGCTCATCCGATGTGCCGCACTTCACCTGATACCCCAACTCCGCGTAGCCCTTCAGCCGTTTGTGATACATCCGCTCCAGCATGGGGATATGGATGTCCACATAGTCGTAGATACGAACCTCGTGCTTGCCCTCGTAATTCCGGTGAAGCCGACCGGCGTACTGCGCCAGTGTTCCACGCCACGAAATCGGCATCGCCAGCAGCAAAGTGTCTAATCGCGGAGCATCAAATCCCTCTCCGATGTACTTTCCCGTGGCCACCACGACAACCTCTTCACTGGCCGGTATCGCCTGTAACGCGGCCAATTTCTCCCGCTTTTCCTTTGGTTTGTCGCTTCCTACCAACAGCAAGACGTTCTGTACTTGTCCCTCCAAAAGCACGGCCAGCTGCGCCGCGTGTTCTTTCCGTTCCGTCAGCAGAATCGGAGAACGCCCTTCACGCACGAGCCGCACTGCATCCTCCACCAACGTCGCATTCCGGTTTTCGTTTTTGACGATAGCGGCGTATAGCTCCTGAATGCTGCTGCCAGCCGGAGCTCTCGCCCGCGTGAATCGGGGAATGACGAAATGGGAGAACGTCCGCTTATCCGCCTGACTTTTGGCGTCTACCAAATAACGGATCGGCCCGCACTGCATGAAGATAATGGGGTGGTGTCCATCCTTCCGCACCGGAGTTGCGGACAGGCCATACACATATTTCGCCTTTGCGGCCTTCAGCACTTTTTCAAACGTGAACGCCGCCACATGGTGACATTCGTCCACAATGACCATCCCGTATTCCTCTACAAAGGATCTGACTTCCTTTTCCTCGCCCTCGAAAAGTGACTGCATGATGGCGATGTCGATGATTCCGCCCCGTGTGTCCTTTCCTGCGCCGACCTGACCGATCAGGCAGCGCTTCTTTTTTCTGCCCCGTTTCTTAGGATGCTCCGGCAAAACCTCATGGATAGTGAGGAATTGCTCCAAAGATGCCCGCCACTGCTCCAGCAGCGCGCTGGACTGGACTAAAATCAGCGTGTTGACCTTCTGCTGACCGATCAGATACGCCCCGATCACCGTCTTGCCAAAGGCTGTGGTGGCTGACAGCACCCCCATGTCACCCGCAAGAAGTGCCTGTGCCGCAGGCGCCTGCTCTGACCGCAGCGTCCCGTTAAAGGCCACATCGATCGCCTTGCCATTGCAGCGCTTGTCCTCTATGGCAGTTGGAACGTTATATTGCTCCAGCAGTTCCGTCAATGTATCCCAACAACCGCGGGGCAGTTCGATGTAAGCGTCGTCCTCATAGCCGCAATCGAGAATACGCGGTGTTCCATAGACCGGCAGGCGCATGGCCTGCTTGGCGCGGAACTCTGGGTTAGGAAATGCCGCCAGACGCTTCAGTACATTCAACGCCGCTTGGGAGAATCCCGCTTTTTCCAGATAGATCAGGTTTGACAGCGTCAGCGTCACTTGAAGCGGAAAATCTGACCTGTCTAACTGCCGTCTTACCCGCTTGCACTGCCAGGGGACAGGCTTTTCCTCCGTTTCCGCCAACGCGCCGACATCACTGTCGTGGCACAGTATCGTCAGCAGCCCCGTCAACTGCTCCGACGTGACCTTAGGCAGCGTGGAGAGAAACGCCCACTGATCCGGATACGGCACAAACTGCTCGTTCACAAAGAGCGTGTTTCCCACTTTCTGCGCCTGCCCCTGAAAGGGCAGGGCGATCAGATTGCCGAAACCGCCCTTCGGCACGGTGTCCTGGGTGGGGAACAGCCGGTCATACGATGCGAAGGACAGCTCATGACGGCACGCCATTGTTCGGGTTAGCAGGCCACTGCCCAGACGCCGCGCATCCGCCGCGGAAACAGGCTCGGAAAAGAAAAACCACACATGAGCGCCGTTCCCGGAACGGGAACGCTCCACCGCAGGTGTAAGCCCCAGCGCTGTGCAGCACTTGCGGAACGCCGCGACATCCGCCTGCCAGTTCGCTTCATCAAAATCTGCCGCCAGCAGCCATGTGGTATTGTCCTCTCGCATGGGATAAACTGCGATCACGTCCCGGCACAGCGGATCATTCCCCCGCAGGTGTGCCTTGATTGCTTCAAAATTCAGCGGTACAAACGCCCGATTCGGACAATCCGCACATTTGTACTTCCGCTTATCGCACAACCCCTGCGCCCACTCGTTTTTGCACACCGGTGTATAGCCACTCTTCCCAGTCTTGGTGCTGTAATACCGCCTTGCATACAGCCCCTCCCGGCCACGGAACATGGAAAGAAAGCACTCTATCTTCTCTTGGGTAGAGCTATGGGTACAGACAGGCGCGGCTTGTTCCGTCTGCGGCACATTCTCCAGCCACAGATCCTCCGGACACACAAACCGTTTGCCCTCCGCATCCTCGCAGACGACATAACCGGATTCTCCCACCAAAGCGGGCAGTTGCTCTATCAGGCTATATTCCCTTCCGTCTATCCGGGATATTTTGTCCATATAGAGCCTCCCTTCATTGGATGTAGCTTTTGCGTAATAGGATTATATGAGCGAGAAGCTTTTTTGCAGAATCTTCGTCAACTTTGATCAAGTTGATTCTGTCAGCAATAAGCAGAAATAGTTCTCTATACCAAATTTTGAAATCTCGCTCAATAAACAGGCAACAAATATCTATGAGCGTTTCCTGTCTCATTCGATAGGCCACCCCATCGAGGCATTTTAAAGATATCTGCTCCAAGTGCAAAAATTGAATCCTCATTTTCTGTAAAGCTTCTATGTATTTCTCCTGTCAATCCTTCTGGTGTAAATACTTTCGGCGGACAACAAGTAAAAGCGCTCTGACTTTTGGTGAACTTTTGAACTTTACGAGTATATGGTAGAGGCTTCATAGCGCACAACAATTTTGTTACTTTATGATAGCATATTTTGACGTAAAAGGCAAGAAATCCACGATATCTATACGGTTCTTATACTTTTAGCTTTGCAGCATAGGGGGTGTCTTGCTTTTTGTCCCACTTCGCGTACGTTGCATTTCTACTTCACATTTCTCCACCGTTGTGTTATACTAATTATGAGGTGAGCGCATATGCACTTTCAACCGTTCGTATATGATAGAGTTAACCAGCAGATTCCTGTAACAATTGAGCTGATGACGCATTTGGATGCGGAATCGACTAACGAGCATCCTCTGTGGCAAACCTCTTGGACGAGCGAATTTTTGGCCGACTCAGCTTTTGAAAAATATGCTGCCAAGGTGGGAGACGAATTGATCGCGCTGGCTGCGTATGAAATCCTCGAAAGTTCTCTTGTTGTCCACATTGTATACATGGAGGCTCAGCCAGAGTCAAATCCGACTCTCGTCGATAGCACTCCAAAATACACGGGAATCGGCAGACTGATGATTGCCTACGGTATCAAGCTCTCTATCGACAACGGTTTTGCTGGAGATGTAGTACTTGAAGCAAAGACAACGCAGTTAGCACAGCACTACGAACGAGATTTTGATGCCGTAATGCTTCCTGTATTTCATTCCGCCGCTCCAAGGTATCTAATAGCGGATGAAGCTGCGAAACGGATATTCTTCACATACCTTGCCTGACTTTTGATAAGGAGGTAGTCCCATATGAATGACAATAAAAATCGCCCAGCATCCAATGCAGCGTGGTATTGCCGTAAAGATCCTGAAAAGGAACGCTTTTATGAGATATTCTTCCGCCTGTGCCAGAAATACAATGTATGTTGGGCCAGCGCCACGCCGAAAGAAAAGGCCTTCATCGAAGAGGTCACCCGCGTCACTTATGAGCGGGATAAGGCGCAGCGTCTTGGACTGCCTCTGTCAGAAGTTCGTCCTTCTTTCGCGTCATAGGGTAGTCGGCTCCACACATGGAGAAACGAATGGACTGAGCACACGGAGCAAAGATTTTTTGACCACTCCCTTTTTGGGGTAAAACACTCACAAACCCTTGTGTCGCAACGACTGGATGACTTTTTATTACTTGATAATAATACGCCATGTCCGACACACTGCATAAACAAAGAATACCTAACAGGGACGGCAATTGCCGTCCCTGTTGGGTATTTTCCCTATATGAGCTACCCCAGCAGGTCGCTTATTTCGCATCGTAACGCCCTCGTCAGGCGCACGATGATATCGGCTTGGGCTTTGTTCAAGTCCTTGCTTTTGCGCTCATAGGCACGGATGGTGTTGACCGGAACGCCGGAGACCTTGGCAAGCGCGTCCTGCGTCAAGCCGTACTTTTTCCGCACAGCCTTCAGCCGACTCTCACCGGCTGCAAAGTGCGCATCCATGACTCCGTAGATATTCTGAATGTCTGCTTCGTGGAGCGCTTCATAAAGGCCGATAAGTTCCTTGTTTATAATACCACGGTATTAGCTCGTCAAGGCATTTTAGGTAGTTTTGAGGCATTTCCTCTTGCATTTCCGGAAATACTTCTGTATACTGATATAAATTGATACTACTTGCTATCAAGAGGAGGTGCTATATGGACGCTGCGTTGTTTACTAAAATGCTGTCGGATAAAAGTGTGCTGGACTTGAAAAAGCTGGGCTATAAATATCCGCAGGCGGATATGGGGGAGTTTGTGTCGCTGCTGAAAAACGGCTTCTACCATACGCTGCCGTTGAAGGATTTTTCGGGGAAGGAGCTTGTCTATCTGAATAGTGTCGCACAGGTGCATCTCTCCGCTGCCCGAATTCTGCTGACGCCGCAAAGCAGCACACAGCTTTACGGCGCGAAGGCCATGGAGGAGGAGATCATCTCCACCTTCACCATCGAGCAGGTGGATTTCTCCCGCGACAGCGTCCGCAAGATCCTGTCCGGCTTTGCTCCGGCGGATGAAAGCGAGAACCGCATCTATGGCATGAAGAAGGGGCTGGAATTCATCAGCGACCCCTCCAACAGGATCACCGAAGCATCTATTCACCAGCTGTATGAAACCGCCATCGGTGCCTATCTGCCGGAGGAAGATCGGCTGCGCCCCGGCAGCTTTTACCGGCACGACAGCGTGTATGTGGCCGGCTTCAAGGTGGAGCATACCGGCTTGCCATGGCAGCAGCTGCCGGAGCGTATGGGGGAGCTGGTGCGCTTCATCCACGAGGAGTCCGACAGCAACGATCTGCTGAAAGCGGCCCTGATCCACTTCTATATCGCCTATCTGCACCCCTACTTTGATGGCAACGGTAGAATGGCCCGGCTGATGCACCTGTGGTATTTGGTACAGCAGGGGTATTCTTCCGCCCTGTTCGTGCCGCTGTCTGAATACGTCAACAAGAGCCGCAAGGGGTACTACGATGCCTACACGCTGGTGGAGGAGAATGCCCGCATCAGCGGCGTGCTGGATGTAACGCCGTTTTTGGTGTATTTCATTGAGAATGCGTATCACAAACTGAATGGGGCGCTCCCCGCCCGCCAGACGATTGAGGCATTTCAGGCCGCCCTGTCGCAAGGGCAGGTCACAGAGAAGGAAAAGGCACTGTGGAGCTTTGTCCTTTCCGCGTATGGGGAAGCCGAATTCTCCACCAAGCAGCTGGAAAAGGACTTCAGCAACGCCGCCTACGCCACCATCCGCAGCTTTGTGCTGAAGTTTGAACATCTGGACCTGTTGACCTCAACGCGGTATGGAAACCGCGTGAAGTATAGGGTGCAGGCGTGACGGTGGGCTTATATGGATCGGCACAGAGGTAATAGATTAACAGGCCAAAACTCAGGAGGAGAACCATCATGAATGACAGCAGAGACTTCAAAAGAGAATACGATGCCTTTTTGAAGAAAGTCCCTTATCAAACAGCGGTTGTTGACGGTGTAAAGGTCAGATACCAGTATGGCGGCAAGGATGGCGCACCGGTCATTCTATTTTTCAACGGATTAGAGATGCAGGAAATGTGGATGCCGTATGCCGAAAGGCTGGGGAAGAAATACAGATTTCTGATCTATGAATATCCGTTCCATACTGCCAGCGCGGACGAACAGATCGACTTTGCCGCAAAACTATTGAAAGTATTGTCTATTGAAAAAGTGATTTTGATCGGCGCAAGTGATGGCGGTGTATATGCCCAGATTTTCGCGAAAAGCCATCCGGAATTTGTTTTGGCCATGATCCTGACGACCACCTTGACGATAGATTCCGATTATGTCAGAGACATCCAAAAAGAGCGCTTTTCAACGCCGATACTCCTGCTTTTGCTGAAATTGGTTCCCGCAAAAACAGAACTGAACCTGTTGTTAAAAAAGAGCGCAGGATTTTTGGCGTGTGAGTTGGAAGAGGACAGGGAATATGGCAGAGGGTTCTATGAAGTCGTGGCTTCTGACCTGAACTATAAGCAGCGGTTTATCCACAGCTTTAAGTGCGTGTATGTGCTGAAGGACTATCCGCTTTTCAAAGAGAGTAATTTCGAGTATCTGAGGGGAAAAATACAGGTTCTCCTTCCGGAGAAAGACATGTTCAAAAAAGAGGATCAGGACCGTCTGGCGGAGTTGTTCAGAAAGCTGGATGCAGAAATTCTCCATGTTCCGGGTGGTCATGTAGGCTTCATCGTTCAGTCAGGGTACTACATTGATCTGATGGAAAAGTTCCTGGAGAAAAATGTGATCTGACAAATCGATTTTTCGCTTTACAAATCAACACGTTATTATTTTTGGTCTTCTCTTTGACAGCGTGGTCATTTTCGCGCCGCCATATCCTACCTCCTTCCAAGTGGACTTTGCGGGTCAGCCCTATGAGGGGGCGTGCTATTACCGCATCACCCGCTGCCCCATCTGCGCTTACGCAGAAAAGCTGAGTGTTTCAGAGCTGATGCCCCTGTTCTGTGAGCTGGACGAGGTGATGATCCCGCTCCAGCACGGTGTTCTGCACCGTCGGCAGACGCTGGCCGGCGGCGGTGCATA
>ULNA01003754.1_pt1 | contig 12676 bp, 6 predicted proteins | sample 1951801 | NCBI WGS metagenome assembly ULNA01 (sample SAMEA4835565, study PRJEB28245) | human gut metagenome | biome: gut microbiome; material: fecal sample | place: Denmark | collected 2008
GGACCGTCGTCAAGGGAGTAATAGTCTGCGTCGGAAATGCCGCTGTTGATGATGGTGATATCGTTCGCGTCCGTGTCCGCCAGAATGACGGAGCCGTCTTCCGCAAAGATGTCGTTAGCTTCTTCCCCGGCCGTGTTGCCGTCAAAGAAGGATCCGGAGCCAATCAGAAGAATGCGGTTCTCCATCAGGTGGATGGCGCCTCCCAGCCCGGAGGCGGCATTATCCGTGAAGGTGACGTCCCTGCCGAGCCAGATATTGGCCCCTTCATTTTCAAAGAGGTCCTCCACATTGTCGCCATCCTGCTGCGCGAGGTTGCTCGTCAGTTCGGAAGCGATGGCCCCGCCATTGGCTCCAGCCGTGTTGCCGGAGAAGACAGTTCCGTTTCCTACCGTGATATCCAGCACTTCCGTGGTCAGTTTGGAGGTGCGTTCCCCGTCCGTATAGGTTATGGATTCGGCAATATTGTTCTGGGCGAAAACGGCTCCGCCGGATCCCGCTGCCGTATTGCTGATGAAGCTGTTGTTTTCTCCAATAACGATGTCTCCATGTGCATAGAGGGCTCCTCCCCTGGAGATATCCATGGCAGCGGACCTGCCCGGGGCCTTGCTGTTCATGAATGTGTTGCCGCGGCCCGTGGTGATTTTGTTTTCGCGTTCCGTGACGGTAACTGTTCCGTTGAGAATATTTCCGTTTTCATCCGTATCAATGATGCTGGCGCGGATAAGGCTGTTGTCCGCATCGCTGAAGGCGCTCATGTGGTAAACGGGAGCTTCTTCCGTTCCCTGATAAGTTACATTGTCCCCCAGCGTGATGGTATTTTCCGCAGCTACGGTGGTCATGGTCAGCGTAACATTGTCTCCAATGACTACGTTCCCGCCATAAGTTCCTTCCGCATATTCTCCGGAAGCCAGCACATAGTCTCCTTCCGCGTTTTGCTTGAGCGTCCCTTCAAAGGAGACGGTTCCACGGGTGGAAGCGCCGTCGTCTCCAATGGAGCCAACCGTGTCCCCTGCCCAGATATCGGCCATCTGGCTGCCGGAAAGATCGTTGTCGCCTGTAATTTCAGTATTGCTTCCGATATAGATATTCCCTCCTTCCGCGTAAATATCCACATCGTCCAGCGTAGAGTTTGCTCCAATGGAGACGGTGGCCTGGTCTCCCGCTCCGGTGGTCATGCGCACGGTGCGGATTCCGTCTTCTCCTTCGGTTATGGACAGGGAATCCAGTTCCACGGATACGGCATCCAGTGTGACGGATGTCAGTTTTGCTCCTTCGCCGATGAAGATGGAACCTTGCGCATCCATGTCATAGTTTTCAATGGAACTGCCGTTGCCGACGGTGATGTCTCCGAACAGCCCCATGGTTTCCTCCATGCTGGTTCCGGGAAGGTAGGTTCCGTCTTCACCTTGTCTGGCAATGCCCTGGGAAAGGACAAGGGCTTCTGTCGTGATTTCCGCCCTCTCCGCGGCTGTCAGCGTACTGTTATTTCCCAGCAGTATTTCACCCCCAGTGGATTGGCTGTCGCCGCCCACGGTGCTCAGGTTCGTATCCTGCATCGTCACGGCTCCCGCGCTGAAGTCGATCCCTCCGTGAGCGCCGACGGTTTCCGACTGACCGATCAGGACGCCGGAATCTTCATTTTCATAAACGGATGTCGTATTGACGGCGCCTGTAGAGATGAGCGTGGAATCAGATAAGGAAATATCTCCATGGGAGACAATTTGGCCGCGGACTCCATCATTCATGGATAAATCCATTTCATGGATACGGACGTTTTTTCCCAGATCCATGGCAATTTCTCCCGGTGTAGAGGTGACTACCGTGGAGATGAGGGCTCCTGTTTCGGGATCAATTCTGGTTTCTATGGAGGCGGAATGCCCGGTAGTGACTTCATTCCGGCTGAGAACGGCTCCGTCTCCGGCCACCAGCTTGTTGTTTTCCAGCACAAGCCAGGTTCCTTCCAGCGTGGAAGCGTTTTCTATGGAAAGGGTGTTTCCTTCTTCGTCCCATCCGCTGAGCATGCCTTCCGTCATGTTGCCCACGTGAACGGTTCCACGGCCGCTCACGTTAAGATGCTGCATGTTCACGGCAGACATGTCCTTGTAGTTGAAGTTGGAGATGCTTCCTTTCCCGTCTGATTTGAGGACAATGGAGGCGTCTGCGGGCAGGGAGCCCAATTCTACTCCTTCAAAGTCGATGGAGCCGGTAATGGTCAACGTGTCTCCATCAGCCATCTGGTTCCAGGCTGTTTGAAATTCTTCCAGGGTGGAAGCTGTATATTCGGCGGCGAAGGTTTGGCTTCCAAGGACGCACATGGCTGCCAGAAGGGCCCGGCGCAACGGGAGGGGTAAACGAAGGTTCATGGTTTGTTATATTCAGATTAATTCAGGGAAAAGTGGAGATGAATGACTTTTCCCTGCTGTTTATGTACAGGATTGTTAATCCTGTGTTTCTGAATATATCCCATTCGTTTTTTCCGCTTTGGGCACATAAATGCTCATGGTGCCTCGGAAGATTGAATCAACGGTTTATCTAACAAATAGAATTGTGGTTGTACATAAAGAATTGTCCGTAAAAAGAGATTAATGGATAAAAATATTGTAATTTTTTCTTGATAACAGGATTAACAATCCTGTGATGTATCAGGTATTAATATAAAAAACATGATATTCGGAATGGCGAGACATGGAAAAAACCAGAAGGAATATCTGGCTGCGGAAATGTTATTGAAAGGTAGCGGATTGAATATGCTGGATGCTGCCAGCCTCGCAGTAGAGCTGCTGAGCCTGTGCGGAGGCAGCCGCAGCATGCGCCGGGCCAGAAAGGCAATTTTTCTGGGTGCTGAGGAATTGAGGAAAGGGGAAAGGACGGTTTCCTTTTCCGCCGCCGTGGAAGAAATGCTGAAGGCGAAGCGTAATCTTCGCCCTACGACGTTGCGCGATATCAGGTATTTCACCGGAGCTTTGATGCGGAGGTGTCCGGAATTGAAAGGTTTTCCGGTCCGGAAGCTGACGCCGGAGCATTGCGCCCATTTTCTGGAGGCTGCTTTTACATCCCACAGGCAGCGTTACAAGGGCCGGGCGGTGATGAGCGGCGTTTTGTCCTTTTCCCTGCGGCGTGGATGGTGCGGGGAAAATCCTGTCGCCCGTGTGGACTCTCCTTCGTTTCGTGAACGGACGATTGCCATTTTGGCTCCGGAAGAGATAGGAAGCCTTCGGACGGTAGTGGAAGCTCCGGAATTTCGTGACTGCGCTCCGGCTGTTTGGGTAATGTTGTACGCCGGAATCAGGCCGGGGGAGGTGGTGCGCCTCCATTGGCGTGATGTGGATTTGGAGGAGAGGGTCATTTCCGTAAGGTCCCGAACCAGTAAAACGGGGGGAATCAGGCATGTCACCATTCATGCTGTGCTCTGGCGGCTTCTGGCGGGATACGGAGCAGGGGGGCCGGCCGGACTGTTATGTCCTCCCAATTGGCCGGTGCGCTGGAGGCTGCTCCGGAAAAAAGCCGGATGGGGGCTGCACAACCGCTTTGGAGAATGGAGTGCGGACGCGCTGAGGCATACTTATGCTTCCTATCACGCCAAATGGTTCAGGGATTTTTCCCTGCTTCAGCTGGAGATGGGGCATCGTTCCTCCTCCCTGTTGCGGGAGCGGTACCTGAACATGGAAGGGGTGAGCCGCGACAGGGCACGCCTTTTCTGGGAAGCGCCGGAACATGGCTGGAACAACAAAACCGGCATTGCAGGAACGGACTTTCTATGAAGGGACGGCTGTTTGACTGCCGCAGCCGGAAAAGGGCGGCATGAGGGAGTCCCCATGGTTATGCCCTGGGCAGGAAGTAGCCGCGCTGTTTTTCTGAGATGGGCATGTCCAGGCGTTCCATAACGGCCAGCATGTCTTCCCATACCTTGCGTTTTTCCCGCGGGCTGTCCGATCTGAGCAGATAACTGGGATGGTAAGTGACGCGTACGGGAATGCCTTTAAGGTCGTGGAACCTGCCGCGCATGGAACTGACGGATCCCTGTTCCCCCAACAGGCCTACGGCGGCGGTACCGCCCAAGGCTACAATCATTTTCGGCTGGATGACCCGGATTTCATGCATGATGATGGGCAGGCATGCTTCAATTTCTTCCGGCGTGGGTGCACGGTTATTGGTCCGCTGGTTGGGGAGGGCCGGGCGGAATTTGACGATATTGGAAATATAGACCATGTCTCTGGAGAGCCCCATGGCCCTTAATATCTGGTTGAGTTTTTCCCCGGCACGGCCCACAAAGGGCTCCTGCTGCACTTCTTCATAATATCCGGGAGCTTCCCCGATGAGCATGAGTTTCGTATGGGGATTGCCCGTGGCAAAGACCATGGTGTCCCGCAGGGAGTTGAGTTCCCGCGCCGGTTTCCAGTTCTGCGCCAGATTACGGAGGTATTGCAGCTTGTCTTCCATTGTCCCTTCCGGGAGGGTAATGGCAGAGGCCGGTTCCCTGTTTTGCGGAAACAGCTCCGGCGGTTCCGGCTTTCCGGCAGGAGCGGAGACAGGAGCGGCTGCCTGCGGGGGCGGCGGTTCTGGAGAAGCGGGTGCTGATGCGGCGGGACGGCCTCCCTGCCTGGAAGCCACGTACCATGTTCTGAGAACGTTTCTGGCTTCATCCGTCAGGCTCGTTCGCGTTGTTCCCTGCTGGATCAGGGAATCAAGATAATGGCGGAAAAGGCTGTTCGGTGTAGCGCTCATGGGAGGATAAAGCCAGATTAGTCCATAAGAGGCCGTCTGTCACGACGATTCGCAGGCTCCCCGGCCTTCATGGAACGCTCCTCTCCGGGAAATGACACGGTAAAAGATGGTATCTTTTGCAAGGGAGGTAGCAAATTGGGGCTTTCCGGTTCAGGAATGGAAATGCAGCCGGCTCTCTCAAAATTTTACTTAGTTTACGTATGTCTTTTTCTGAAGAATTAAACGGTTTGATGGATTGCCCCACTCCCCTGGTACGCCGTTTCATGGCGTTGCTGGAACCGGTTGACGACGCCCGCCTGGAGGAGATGGCGCAGGAGAGCCGGCGTCTGACGCGGCTGCATTTCGGCCGGACCATCCGCCTGTTCGCCCCCATTTACCTGTCCAACGAATGCATCAATAATTGCAAGTACTGCGGTTTTTCCCGGGATAATCCCATTATCCGCACCACGCTTACGGTGGATGAAGTGGTGCAGGAGGCCCGCTACCTGCACGGCCTGGGGCTGCGCAGCATCCTGCTGGTGGCCGGGGAGCATCCCAAGTTCGTTTCTGACGGGTATATGCAGGAATGCCTGGACGCCCTGCATTCCTTTATTCCATCCCTGGGGCTGGAGATAGGACCGTTGCCGGACGACCGTTATGCGGAGATCGTCCGCCATGGGGCGGAACAATTGGCCGTGTATCAGGAAACCTATAACCGGGAAGTGTATGAAACCCTGCATACGGCAGGGATGAAGAAAAATTTCAACTGGAGGCTGGACTGCCCGGAACGCGCCTACCAGGGCGGTTTCCGCCGCATTCAGATAGGAGCCTTGTTCGGGCTTTCGCCGTGGCGGCGGGAGGCCATGGCACTTGCCGTCCATCTGGATTACCTGCAGAAGCATTGCTGGAAATCCGCGCTTTCCGTGGCGTTTCCGCGCATGCGTCCCTACGCCGGGAATTACGAGTATGAACCTGATCCGGACTTGATGCTGGATGACCGCCATTTTGTCCAGCTTATGGCCGCCCTGCGCATCTGTTTCCCCAAGATAGGCATGTCCATCAGCACCCGTGAGCCCGCGCCGATGAGGAATGCCCTGATGCATTTGGGCATGACCCACATGTCCGCCATTGCGCGCACGGAACCGGGGGGCTACACGGGCGTGGGAACGGCTGCCGCCCATTTGACGGTGCGGGGCAACCGGGTGGATCTTCCCGATGGCCGGAAAGGGAATTGCAAGGCGACGGAGCAGTTTGAGATTTCCGACCAGCGCACACCGGAGCAGGTGGTCGGAGCCATACGGAATGCCGGGCTGGAGCCTGTCTGGAAAGACTGGGATGCCGCTCTGGATGTGGTGTAGGAGAATCTTCTCCCGTCTCATTTCTCTGGAATGACATCCATATCACCGTGATGTTGTGATGGAGCATTGACGGCATGCTCCGGCTGGCATATTTCCGGTAGCGATGATTCGTTATTATTGGGGGAGGTTTTGGCCGTTCCTCCTGTTTGCGTTCGGCATTGAGGCGGTGGAAAATCTGTTTACGGTATTTTTCGAATACCGCAACATGGATTTCGGGTTGCTTCCCCTCCTGAAAACGGCGTACGTTTTTGTGACGGAGTTTGCCGTCACCATGTGCTACTGGCTTATTCCCTATGCCGTTTATTTGTGGATTCTGCCGCGCGGGAAAGCAGGAGGGAAGGCGGACAGGTGGCTCACCTCCGCATGGTTTTTCCTGTTTGTGCTCGCCAATCTGTTTGAAGATGTGGCGGAAGCCTTTTTCTGGAACGAGTTTGAAGCCAGCTTCAATTTCATTGCGGTGGATTACCTGGTTTACACCAAGGAGGTTATCGGGAATATTTACGAGTCCTATCCCATCATTCCTATTCTGGGCGGCATTCTGGCGGTGTCCGTTCTGGCCGTCTGGGGAATGAAGAAGTTCCTGCTTCCCAGGAACGGGGCGGTTCCCTCCGGATGGAAACGAGGCTGTGTGGTGCTGTTCCTGCTGGCCTGCGTCACGGGGGGATATTGGCTGGTGGATATCAAGGATGCGGATGCCGTGAACAACCGTTATAATTCGGAAATGGCCAAGGATGGCCTTTACAGCCTGTTCAGCGCCTTTCTCAAGAATGAACTGGATTACCGCGCTTATTACCGGACGCTGCCGGATGCGGAAGCGGCGGCGTTTCTGGCCCGGGAGTTCACGGCGGATGACACGTCCGTGCCGGAGGCTTCGTCCGGCAGCGTAAAGAGGCAGGTGCGTCCTTCCGAGGGGGCTATCCGCCCGAATGTCGTGGTTGTGGTCATGGAGAGCATGGGAGCGGAATTTTTGAACGAGTGCCGGGAAGACGGGGCTGACGTCACTCCGTGCCTGAGCCGTCTGGGAAAGGAAGGCATTTTTTTCCCGAATACTTATGCCACGGGCACCCGTTCCGTACGCGGGCTGGAAGCAATCAGCACATCCCTGCCGCCGCTTCCCGGCATGTCCATCCTTCGCCAGGAAGGAAACGAGCATTTGCAGACCATAGGTTCCATATTCAGGGACAAGGGATATGATCTCAAATGGATTTACGGCGGCTACGGGTATTTTGACAACATGAATTATTTTTTCGGGAACAACGGGTTTCAGGTTCTGGACCGTAATTCCATGGCTGATTCCGAGGTGACCCATTCCACCATTTGGGGCGTTTGCGATGAAGATTTGTTCCGCCGCGCCATACGGGAGGCGGATGAATCCTGCGGACGCGGCAAGCCGTTTTTGCAGGTGGTGTTTACCACGTCCAACCACCGCCCCTACACGTATCCGGAAGGGCGCATTGACATTCCTTCCCACACGGGGCGCATGGGGGCCGTGAAATACGCGGATTATGCGGTAGGCGCCTTTGTGGAGGAGGCCAGAACCAAACCCTGGTTTGACAACACGCTGTTCGTGTTCGTAGGAGACCACGGCGCCGGGAGCGCGGGAAAGCAGGCCCTCAATCCGGAAACGCACCGCATTTTTTCCATTTTCTACGCTCCGGCTCTGCTGAAACCGGAACGGCGGGACACTCCCGTGAGCCAGATTGACGTGCTGCCCACCCTGCTGGGGCTGTTGAACTGGCCGTATGATGCGGCCTTTTATGGGAAGGATGCCTTGAAGCCTTCCTATCAGTCCCGGTATTTTGTGAGCAATTACCAATATATCGGCTATTTGAAGGGGAAAGACATGGTGGTGCTCAAACCCCAACGCGGAGTGGAATTTTTCCGGGACGGAGAGGCCGTTGAGCCGGACGGGCGGATGAAAGAGCTGGAAAGGGAAGCGGTTTATTACTATCAGCACGCTTCCGGCTGGCGCACCAGTTTGAAAGAATAAGGCTCCGCAAGGTGCGGAGGCCGTGATTGTGGCGGCCTCCGCCCGCGCACGGAAAATGCGTTCAGGATTTGCTTCCGTCCCTGTAATCCTGGAGAGCGTCCCAATGGAACGTGAAATGCTTCTGCATGTGCAGCCCGTTGGCGAGAATGAACATGAGGGAAATGCGGAATTCGTTATTGTTCAATCCTTCCAGCTCTTTTTTGTCAATTTTCATGGAGAATTTCCCGCTCTTTTTTCCAAGGCGCCGGGAGAAGGAAACGGCGTCATAGTCCTGGTTGACCGCATAAGGAGGATCCTGGATGTAAACATTCAGAGCTTTGACGGTCTGGGGGCTTTTATAATTGCCGGAAACCAGAATCTGGTCTCCTTTAAAAGAAATGGCTACGTCTCCGACCTCCACTTCCGGCTTGCCTTCGTAGAATTGCTGGGACGGGGTGACGGAAAACACTTCACAGGCATCCAGCAGGGCGCAGCTGGCCGGGGTCAGGAACGTGGGACTGGTCCCGAACGTGTAATTGCCCGAACCCATCAGGGCCGTGCCGTATTTTTTACCGTCCGAGGCGGTTTGGTGGTTGTGCGGCAGATTAAGGCCGTGCCCCAATTCGTGGGCCATGCCTCCGTACCATTTGGTCAGCAGCCTTCCTTCCCTTGTTTTCTGCCCCAGGTGTTTGATGTCGAAGGCCGGATAATCCAGGGCGAAACAGTTGCGCCCCATGCCGTAAAAGGGAACTCCGCCGGGATTGTCGGGGCCGTTCTTTTCGTCATTCCAGGTGGGCATGATGATGAGCGTGTGCTGGCTTTTTTTCCTGTCCGGATGGGCTTTGAAAAATTCGTCAAGTTCCTGGGCCGCTTTCCAGCCGCCTCCGTTTTCATAAGGATAATGGGCCGCCGGATTTTTGGCCTTGTATTCAATGATGTTCACGCGGCCTGGGGATTTGATGTCCAGGCCGAAGGAACGCGCGCCATAGCCATGCCGCTGCATTTCCTTGCCGTAAAACTGCTGGAGGTAAAGGAGCAGTTCGCTGAGGCGCCGTTCATAATCCGGAACGGGTTCCGTATCACTGCCCAGAAAATAAACGATATTGAGCTGACGGGCCGTTTTTTTCAGGGCAATCCGGTCTTTCAGGGCGTCCGGAACGGTGACTTCCGCAAAGGATGTCCCGGAGGCCGCTCCCAGAAAGAACAGAGAAAAAAATGCGGAGAGAAGTCGTTTCAACATACATGCCAAAGTAGGGGCGTCATTTTTAAAGACAAGGAAATTTACTGTTCTCGCCGCCATTGGAGGAAGCGTCCCTGGGCCGGGAGGGAAATAATGGGGGAAAGAATCCGTCATGTGGCGGCCGATAAGTTCGGAATGGCTGAAAGATAGAGGTTGCGAAGGCAGTAAATATGTGACATTGTTTATTAAAGCATGCATTTCCAATCTCTATATTTATCTGCCGTGGCGGTAAGTGCCGTTTCTTTCGGGTGGGGGGCTCTGGATAAGCCTTCCGCCTCCAATTTGATCTGGTCTGATGAACCGGCCGTAGTTGTTTATCCGCAGGAAGACAAAAATTCCGAGGGCAGTTTTGGCAAGTACAGAAAGCCTGCCTCCGTCTGGGAAGCGGAGGGGTATCCCATTGGCAATGGTCGCGTTGGAGCCATGATTTTCAGCGCTCCCGGCCGCGAGCGGCTGTCCCTGAATGAAATCAGCCTTTGGTCCGGAGGAGCCAATCCGGGGGGAGGGTACGGTTACGGGCCTGATGCCGGAACGAACCAGTTCGGCAACTATCTTCCCTTTGGGGATTTGTTTGTGGACTTTAAAAAAGGCGACCAGCCGGCTTCCCTGTCTGTGGAAGATTTTACGCGCTCCCTGGATCTCCGGGACGGCATTCATAAAGTGAATTACAAGGCGGACGGCGTAACGTATGACCGGGAGGCATTCTCCAGCACGCCTGCCAACGTCCTGGTGCTGAACTATAAAGCCAGCAAACCCGGCCAATTCAGCGCGGATTTTTCCGTTAACAGCCAGCTTGGAGCAGATATTTCCGCCAAGGGATCCGTCATCACCTGGAAGGGGATGTTGAAAAACGGCATGAATTATGAAGGCCGCGTTTTGATCCGTCCCAAAGGCGGTACGCTTTCTGCCTCGGGAGATAAAATTTCCGTGAAAAATGCGGATTCCTGCATGGTCGTCATCGCCATGGAGACGGATTACCTGATGGATTATAAAAAGGACTGGAAGGGTGAATCTCCCTCCAGGAAGCTGGACCGTTATGCGGCCAAAGCCGCTTCTGCGGATTATGCCGCCCTGAAACAGGCCCACATTTCCCAGTACAAGTCCATGTTTGACCGGGTGAAGGTCAACTTCGGAAAAACGGAGGAGGATGTAGCCAAGCTGCCTACGCCAAAGCGTCTGGAGGCCTATAAGAAAAATCCGGCAGACCCCGATTTGGAGGAAACCATGTTCCAGTTCGGCCGATATCTGCTGTTGTCCAGTTCCCGGCCCGGCACGCTCCCGGCCAACCTGCAGGGGTTGTGGAATGATTATGTCAAACCGCCGTGGGCCTGCGACTACCATAACAACATCAACGTCCAGATGGCGTATTGGGGGGCGGAACCCGCCAATCTTTCCGAATGCCATGAGGCCCTGGTCAATTATGTGGAGGCAATGGCCCCCGGCTGCCGGGACGCTTCCCAGGCGAACAAGGGGTTCAATACCAAGGACGGCAAACCCGTGCGCGGCTGGACGGTGCGTACCTCCCAGAATATCTTCGGTGGCAACGGCTGGCAGTGGAACATCCCCGGTGCGGCCTGGTATGCGCTGCATATATGGGAACATTATGCATTTACCGGTGATAGAAAGTATCTGGAAAAACAGGCGTATCCCCTGATGAAGGAAATCTGTCATTTCTGGGAAGACCATTTGAAGGAACTGGGAGCCGGGGGCGAAGGGTTCAAGACAAACGGCAAGGATCCGAGCGAAGAGGAGAAGAAGGATCTGGCCGATGTGAAAGCCGGAACTCTGGTGGCTCCCAATGGCTGGTCTCCCGAACATGGGCCGCGTGAAGACGGTGTGATGCATGACCAGCAGCTCATTGCGGAGCTTTTCTCCAATACCATCAAAGCCGCCCGCATTCTGGGCAAGGACGCCGCCTGGGCCAGGAGCCTGGAGGGCAAGCTGAAAAGGCTGGCCGGCAACAAGATAGGCAAGGAAGGAAATCTTCAGGAATGGATGATTGACCGCATTCCCAAGACGGACCACCGCCATACGTCCCACCTTTTTGCCGTTTTCCCCGGCAACCAGATCAGCAAGCTCAAGACGCCCAAGCTGGCGGAAGCCGCCCGCCTTTCCTTGGAATGGCGCGGCACGACCGGAGACAGCCGCCGTTCCTGGACGTGGCCGTGGCGCACGGCTCTGTGGGCCCGCCTGGGCGAGGGGAACAAGGCTCATGAAATGGTTCAGGGACTCTTGAAATTCAACACTTTGCCGAATATGCTGACTACTCATCCCCCTATGCAGATGGACGGCAACTTCGGCATTGTAGGCGGCATTTGTGAAATGTTGGTGCAATCCCATGCCGGGGGCCTGGACATCATGCCCTCTCCCGTGGAAGCGTGGCCTGAAGGTTCCGTGAAAGGGCTGAAAGCCCGGGGCAACGTCACGGTGGATTTTTCCTGGAAGGACGGCAAGGTAAGCAACGTGAAGTTGTATTCCGCCCAACCCAAGGTGTTGCCCGTGCGCGTTAACGGGAAGATGACCCGCATGAAAACCCTGCCGCTGAAATCGGGAACGGAGTCTTCGCAGCCCGCGGCCAGGTAAAAAAGGAAATCCATAATCCGGTTTTAGTTCGGGAACTAAAAATAGTCATGGCTTCCAGTCCTTTCGTTAGGGCTGGGAGCCTTTTTTATCCCGGACCTTTGCGGAAGGGTCGGTATTTGTTTCAAAGGAGGAGCTTGCTGAATGGCGCGTTCCGAAAGAAGGAATTCCTCTCGGGATGTAAAGATTGGGAAGGGTTTTCGCAGGGGGCGGTCCTTCGCCCCGTCTTAAGGAAAGAAGGGCTGCGCTCTCATTTCTTTTCCATCTGCCTGAGCAGGGAGCAAATGGCGCAGGAATGGAGGGAACACAGGTCTTCGTGAATTTGAAGCAATGCCTGGTGGTGCCAGGCTTTCGCAAGAAAGGCGTGTGCATCCGGCCTGCCGCCCAGCAGGGATTGGTGGACGGAGAGGACTTTTGTTCCCGCCTGTCCGGCCCGGAGGGAAAGATAATGCTTCCATGCATGTTCGTCATCTTTCATCGGGAGAAGGTGATTGATGATGAAGTCCAGAATTCTATCCCGGCCCATCAGGGCCATGGGGCGGGGAGACGGTGGGGAAGGAAGCGTTACATGGGTGCTCCAGTAGGGGTGTGTAAGGGAGGAGAGGTACTTCGTCAGCTCTTCCGTATGTCCGGCAAGGCAAAGACGCTTAAACGCATCAAAATCTGCTGTGATGACGGCCAGCGCCCCTACGCGCCTCTGCGGATGGTTGGCCGGCCTGTTGCCGGAATACGTCCAGGGAAAGGAGCGGTCCGGTGCCAGTTCAAATTGCGCCCGCAGGGGCCACCATTGAGCCCAGAGTTTTTTGTGGAGTTCTACGGCTTCCG
>ULNA01008823.1_pt1 | contig 12585 bp, 10 predicted proteins | sample 1951801 | NCBI WGS metagenome assembly ULNA01 (sample SAMEA4835565, study PRJEB28245) | human gut metagenome | biome: gut microbiome; material: fecal sample | place: Denmark | collected 2008
GTACAAGGTGCTTTGTGCGCTCACAGGCTCCATCTTGTTGCGTACACGGCGATAGGTACCGTTGGACTGCATCATATGCGCACCCACGTTATCGCGCAGATACAAGTCGAGCAGCGCCTTGATGCGATGGATATGCTCCTCTGTTTCTACCGGGAAGAACAGCTCAACGCGGTCATTAAGGTTACGCGGCATCCAGTCGGCACTGGAAAGATAGAGCTGCTCCTCGCCGCCGTTGGCAAACCAGAAGATACGGCTGTGCTCCAGCTGACGGCCTACAATACTGCGGACCGTAATATTATCGCTGATGCCTTCGATGCCTGTGCGCAGACCGCAGATACCGCGCACAATCAGATCAATATGCACGCCTGCAGCCGAAGCCTCGTACAGCTTCTGGATTACGGGCTGGTCAATCAGCGAATTCATCTTGGCGATGATATGGCCCTCACGACCGGCACGCACCATGGCAATTTCATTATCAATCAGCGCGTAAATTTTCTCGCGCAGTCCCAATGGCGCCATAACCAGCTTATTCCAAACCGGTGGCTCGCTGTAGCCGCTAAGCAGATTGAAGAACGCCGAAGCATCGCTGCCGAACTCGTCATTGGCCGTCATCAGGCCAAGGTCGGTATACAGCTTTGCGGTGCTGTCGTTATAGTTGCCTGTACCCAGATGCAGATAACGCCTGATGCCGTTATCCTCCTTGCGCACGATAAGAATAATTTTGGCATGCGTCTTTAAGCCGACTAAACCGTAGATAACGTGGCAGCCGGCTTTTTCCAGACGACGCGCCCAGAGGATATTGTTTTCCTCATCAAAACGCGCCTTCAGTTCTACCAGTACGGTTACCTGCTTGCCGTTTTCCGCAGCACGCGCCAGCGCAGCAACAATCGGGCTGTTGCCGCTCACACGGTACAGTGTCTGCTTAATTGCCAGCACCTGCGGATCGTCGGCAGCATCACTCACCAGCTTAACTACCGGGTCAAAGCTTTCATAGGGGTGATGCAGCAAAATATCATTTTCACGGATAGCGGCGAACAAATCGCTGTCATCCGGCAGCTCCAGCGGACGCTGTGGCACAAATGGCTCATACAGCCACGGCCACATGCCCTTCATACCGATAAATTTAAAGAAGCAGGTCGGGTCCAAAGGTCCGTTGATTTCATAGACCTCCATCTCTGTAACATCCAGATTTTCCTCGAGGAATTTTTTTATACGATTATTATTCGTTTTGAAGATTTCCAGACGTACAGCAGCGCCGCGCTTACGTTTACGCAGTGATTCCTCAACCTCCTTCATCAGGTCAACGCTGTCATCCTCTTCCAAGTCAAGGTCACTGTCACGCGTTACTCTGAAGGACACCATATCCAGAATATGGCAGCCCTTGAACAAATCGTGGCAATGGCTGGCGATAATATCCTCCAAAAATACGAAGGTACGCTTGCCCTCAGGCTCAACCTCAACAATGCGGTCCAGCACGCTCGGCACCTGAATCAGGCCCATGCTGTGCTCGCCGTCGGCCTTAATCAGCTCAACAGCAAGGTTCAGTGTTTTATTGGCCAAAAACGGGAAGGGACGCGAAGCATCTACCGCCATCGGCGTCAATACCGGGAAAACTACCTCGCGGTAATATTCCTCCAGCCAGTCCTTGCCCAGCTCGCTCAAATCCTTAACGCGGCGGAAATGCAGCTTCACCGCATCCATTTCTGCCATCAGCGCAATCAGCGATTTTGTCTGAGTGCGCACCTGCTCATGCGCTGCCTGCGAAATAGCCACCAGCTGCTCATGCACCGACATGCCGGAAGCATCGCGCTTTTCTACGCCGCTGTCAAAATTGCTCCACAGTCCGGCTACACGCACCATAAAAAATTCATCAAGGTTAGAAGCCGAAATGGCGATAAACTTCAAACGCTCCAGAAGCGGCGTTTCTTTACCCATCGCTTCCTTCAGCACGCGCAGATTAAATTTCAGCCAGCTCAGCTCGCGGTTATAAAAATACTCAGGCTTTGTCAAATCTAATTTTCCCATCACTTATTCACCCGTTCCAAAATCGGTTCAATACCAAAAACTTCCTCAAAGAAAGTTGATTTATCATCAAACGTCCAGATTTCCAACGTCAAATCCTCTTTGCTTGCTGCCAGAACCTTCAGCTTATTATCCTTCAGCGTTACACTGCAGCTGTGGATTTTTTGCATATAGCTGCGGTCTAAGGCATCAGCCAGACGCACAATGGCAGCCAGCTTGGCTACAACCGGCACCAGCTCCTTCTCCACCTGCGGAGCAAGCGTATTGGTCTTGTCAAACAGTCTGTTGGCATGATAATACGAGGCCAGCGCTACGATTTTCTTATCCTTCTCGCTCAGGCCGATAATATCCGTAGACATAATCAGCTGATATGTATATATAGAGTGACTGCGCATACAGATGTATTTGCCTATATCATGCAAAATGCAGGTTGCACGCAAAAGCAGGCGCTCATGCTCACCCATGCCGTAAGCCTTGGCAATCTTATCGAAAATAATCAACGACAGGCGCTCCACCTGCTGGGCATGCTTCTTGTCATACAGATAACGGCTGCCGATGGTATGGAAAAGGCTGATAAGCTCCTGCTCCAGCTCCTTGCGCATTACAGGATTCGTTTTATTGCCGATATGAAGGAGCTGGATGCCGTCGATAAAGCGGTCTGCCGTAATAATAATTTCCTTGGCGGGAATCAGATGCAGCAGCTGTTCATAAAGCAGCACCGTAGGCAGTACAAGCTCCGCAACATTCTCCGGCAGCTTATATACCTGAATCAGCTGCGGCAGGCTCATCTGACGCATGCTGTCGAAAAAGGCATGGAAATCCGCTGCCTTGATGCGATGCACCTTCTGCTGCTCATCCAGCCCCAGCATACGCAGCAAAAGCTCCGTTTCCGTACCCGAAAGCACCAGATAACGCACCTTGCTGTCACCCAGCTCGTTTCTTACCGGGCCGATTGTGCTGCTGAGAAATTCCGTCAGCGCCTTGTTAAAATGCATGCTTTCACGGCGATTGCGCTCAAAGCTTTCCTTAATACGGATAATACCGATGTGGAAATTGCCCTGATAGCGGATTTTTTCGTCGCGCACCAACGTTACGCCCAAGCCGCCGGAGGAAATATCCATCATCAGCATGCCTTCACGCTCGGTAGAAATTTTTTCTGCCTTCAGCGTATTACGGATGGCCACAAATTTGGTATAAATCTCCTTCGGCATATCAACAACATCGACCACAAGGCCGGTTTTGTTATAAATCTGATCCAGCAGAAAAACCTGATTGCTGGCCTCACGCACGGCCGTTGTCGCCTGCATAACATATTCCTCTACACCGTATTCCTTCATCAGGCGCTTGAAGCCTATCAGAATCTCGCAGATTTCGGAAACAAGCGGAAAAGGAATTATTTTATTTTTAAAAGTTGCCTCACCCAAACGGATGCGTCGATTGCAGCATTCGACAACCTTGTACCTTTCGGTATTATGATATTCGGTAATCTGCATACTGAGCATCTCCGAGCCTAGATGAATCGCAGCAAAGGTTGTATAATTTTTACGCTTCATTAGCTAAGCCTCCAAAACAGTATATTATTGATATAATTCGTTTTTCTTAACAAAAATCCTGCGAAGAAATCGAGATTATACATTAATTTAACAAATTAACACGAATTTTACTTTTTTACGCAGGATTTTTTCCGCTTATGGGTAATATAATAAATATATCGTTAAAATAGAATAATCGGAGTTTAGAGGAACACCCCACAAGGAGAAAAGAAAAATGCAACGAATCGCAATTATCGACATCGGCTCCAACTCGGCCCGGCTTGTTATCAGCCATATTTATAAGAATGGTGCTTATAATATGGTCTATAACCAAAAAGAAGCACTGCGCCTGAGTCAGAAGGTCGACGAAAAAAACATGCTTACAGAAGTAGCCTTCAGCAGCACCATCGAAACCATGAAAAGCTTTGCCTATATGTGCAAAATTTATCAGGCTGACAAAACCATTGCCGTTGCTACTGCAGCCATCCGCAACGCTGCCAACGGTGCGGAGCTTGTCGCACGCGTTGCCGAGGAAACAGGCATCCAGCTGCACATCATCTCCGGCAATACCGAAGCCTATATCAGCTATCTTGGCGTTATCAACACCATCAACGTCAAGGACGGCATCATCTTTGACTTGGGCGGCGGCAGTACCGAGCTGATTCTGTTCAAAAACCGTAAAATTTTGGAAAGCGTATCCCTGCCTATCGGCGCAGTCAATACCACCTCCATGTTCAACACACGCAATGTCATGCCAGCCAATGTCTTTAGCGACGTGAGCTTTTTTATCATTAGCCGTCTGGAAAAGTACCCCTGGCTCAAGCAGAACGGACTGCCTCTCATCGGCGTCGGCGGTACCGCGCGTACGGTAGCTAAAATCATCCAGCGTGAAAAGAAATATCCGGCAACCAAAATCCACAATTATTCCTATACCGCGCAAACATATTGCAGCTTCTTCAACAGATTGCGCAACACAAATCTGGAGCAACGCAAAAAAATTTCCGGCCTCAGCAGTGAGCGTAGTGATATCATTTTGGCCGGCATTAGCATTATCAGCTGCCTTTTGGAGGCAACGGGTGCCAAAAAGCTCATCACCTCCGGCTGCGGCCTGCGCGAAGGACTGTTCTTCGATTATTATTCCAAGGAAAACCACGTGCCCATTATAGCGAATGATATCCTTAAAATGAGCAGGGAAAATGTGTTAAACCTATATGAACCCGACCAGCAGCATTCCAGACACATCACCCATTTGGTGTTATCAATGTTTGACGGCTGGAGTGAGCTGCACGGCTTACGCAAAAATTATCGCCGTCTGCTGGAAACCGCTGCACTGCTGCATGACATCGGCATTACTATCAACTTCTACAGTCACGCACGTCACAGTGCCTATATGATCTTAAATGCCAAGCTTTTCGGACTGACGCACAAAGAGCAGGTTATCACGGCAGCTATCGCCGGCTGGCACAACGGCGTTTCCAAAAACTATTTCAAGGACCGTTTCTACAAGGAACTGCTTAGCGACGCCAACTGGAAAACAATCAACAAGCTGGCACTGCTGCTGGCATTAGCCGAAAGCCTCGATTATACGGAAACCTCCCAGATTCACGTTATTGAACCTGGCATCAACAAAAAGACTGCTACCTTAAAGCTCTATGCTCAAGGTATTCCCAGTATCGAAATGCATCAGATTCAGGAGCATCTGTCATGGTTCAAAAAGACCTTCGGCGTAGAGCTGAAGGTGCAGCTGGCGACAGCAGAAGAAGAATAAAGCAAAGCAGCCTCAGTATACGCATGCGTATGCCAAGGCTGCTGTTTTTATTTTGCTCCATATTTTTCTGTTTCTTCCTGAATATAATGTGTTGTAAAAACAGGCATAAATCCGCCGCCTTCTTTTTTGACATACTCGCGCAAAATATTTTGCCAAGCACGCTTAGCATACAGAAAACGAATGACATAAACAGCACTTTCATCTTCGCGCACGACATAAAACAGCAGATAATTTTTCACGGGCACGAAGCGGATTCCCCACGCACGCAAAAATGCGTCGTTACATAAGGGATAAAGAGTCGGAAAAGAAGCAAGGCTATCTCCTTCGCCGAAAAAATTCTCTATTATACGATCTGACGCAGAGATATTACACAACTTGAGCTTTATATAACTAGCGACAGCATCTAAATCCGCCAATGCTTTTTGCGTATAAATTATCTTGTACGTCATCATATATTTGCTCCAGGATATTTCTTTCTGAACATCTCTTTAGCATCTTCTGCAGAAACTACTCTCCCCGCCTCAATATCATCTAAACCTTGTTTCAACGCACCATACAACTCAAACCTTGCTGTCAGCTCCTCGTAGGCTTCAATGCTCATGACAGCCAAATCGCCCTTGCCGTTTTTGGTAATAAAAACCGGCTCCTTGTACTGATGGCAGAAATTAGAAATCTCGTTATAGTTGTTGCGCAAATCTGCACTGGAAGTAATTTTCGGCATAATCGCACCTCCTTCGTATAGCTAAATTATACCTTAATTCGGCTATCCGGTCAAATTTCATAAGAAAAGACCTGCACGTTTTGCACATGCAGGCCTTTTGCTATATACAGCGTTTGATTTTTTTATTTTACCGCAGCCTTCAGAATACCATGTACCATCAACGCGGTATTATACAAATCCTCTTCCTTAATGTATTCGTCAACAGTATGCACATGAGCCATGCCAGTGCCCAAAATTACGCTAGGCAGTCCGTAAGCATTCAGGAAGTTGGCATCACTGCCGCCGCCGGTTACCGTAATATCCGGAGTAAAGCCATGCATTGCGCAGGCAGCCTTTGCCAGTGCTACAACATCGCTGTTCTCGGCAACAGCAAAGGAATCATACTTGTTATCCACAAAAACCTCTGCCTTAGCGCCATATTTTTCAGCACTGGTTGCAATGGTTTCTACGATTTCCTTGCAGATAGCTTCCAGCTTTTCCTTATTACGGCTGCGCGCATCGCCCTCAATGGTTACCAAATCAGGCACAATATTGGTTGCCTTACCGCCGCCGATAATGCCGATATTACAGGTTGTTTCCTCATCAATACGGCCATAGCGTTTAACATCGGCAAGAGCCTTGGCAGCAATCATAATGGAGTTAATGCCCTTTTCCGGCTCCAGTCCGCCATGCGCGGTTCTGCCGATAATGTCGATTTTATATTTCTTCTGGCCGGGAGCGCCGACAACAATCTCGCCCGGTGCGCCTTCGCCGTCCAGTGCATAGCCAACGTCCGCACGCAGCTTGGAGCGGTCGAGGCAACGGGAGCCGTTAACGCCGCCCTCCTCGCAAACAGTGAAGAGAATCTGGATATCGCCATGCGGAGCGCCTTCCTCCAGCAGCATGCGAATACCCTCTAAAATACCCTCAACGCCGGATTTATCGTCACCGCCGAGAATAGTGGTGCCGTCGCTGTATAAAACGCCGTCCTTTTGGATAACGGTAGTGCCGCCGCAGGGCTCAACACCGTCCATATGTGCAGAAAGCAGCACGCGTACCGCACCTTCAACTCCTGCGCTGGCAGGCAAAAATGCCCACAGATTACCACAGTTGCCACCCAGCTTTTCACCGGCGTCATCCTCTTCCACCGTAAAGCCGAGAGCCTCCAATTTGCCTTTGAGCAGTTCGAATACCGGACGCTCCTGCAGACTGTGACAAGGCAGAGCAACAATTTCCTTAAATTCTGCGAGCATACGCTCCTTATTTACTTGCGTCATGTATATCTTCCTTTCTATGATATAAATTAAGCTCAGCGTGCCTAAAGGGGCAGCAAATCCGCTAAACTTTTATTCCTTAAATTATTCCTGTATGTTCCAGCAAAATTTTGACACCGATAAAAATCAGCACCAAGCCGCCGGCAACATCAGCTCTTTTGCCGGCCATAGCTCCAAGCTTAAAGCCTGCCAGACCGCCAAAGGCTGCGATAGCAAAGGTCACCACACCAATCAGTATGGAAGCGGACCAGATATCGGTATTCAAAAAGGCCAGGCTGATACCTACTGCCATAGCGTCAATACTGGTGGCAATCGCCAGCACCGCCATCTCCTTCACGCTATAATCTTTTTTGACATGGCAGGCCTCGTTTGCTTCACGAATCATGTTGATTCCCAGATAAAGCAATAAGAAAAAGGCAAGCCAATGGTCATATTCCGTAATATAATCACGAAACGATACAGCGCCGAAATAGCCTATCACAGGCATCAAAAACTGAAATGCTCCGAACCAGCTGCCGAAGCGCAAAGCTCCGCGCAGTCTGTTATCCGGTATCAGCACCATACTGCCGCAAACGGAAACGGCAAAGGCATCCATCGCCAGGCCAACCGCCAACAGCAACAGTTCTGCTAAACCCATATTTTCATTCCCTCACTCACTACAAATAACCTTATTCTTTTTCTTCCTTATGCAACAGCTGCAGCAATCGTTTATGATCCTTGCTTATCTTAATTACACGGAATACGCTTGTCATAAGCATCATCCCCAAGGCAATAGCACTGGCATCCATGCCGGTGGTTATAAGGATGTTCATACCCATGTCGTAATTATTTTCTATAATCGCTGCCATACCGCGATACATGCCAAGTCCCGGCACAATCGGGATAATACCCGGTATAACAAAAATGGTTACCGGCTGCTTAAACATGCGTGCCGCCAGTTCGCTCAAAAGTGAAAGCGCAACCGTGGCAAAAAACATGGCATAAAAAGAATCATACGCCATATCCTTGCGGATGTAGCAATAAACTACCCAGCCTACAGCACCGATAAAGCCGCTGATAGGCAAACTTTTACGCGGTGCCTGAAACAGAATACCGAAGGCAGCAGTAGCAATAAATGCAAAGCCAAAGGCTGTAAAATAATTTATGCCCACAGCTTCCACCCCCAGTGATACCATACAAGCAGGCTAAATGCCAGGCCAATCGCAATGGATGTAGCGAAAAGCATCGCCTCGGCGATACGCGAATTACCGGAAATCAAATCGCCGGCCATATAATCGCGCAGGCCGTTGGTAAAAGCTACACCCGGCAGGAACGGCATCAGTGCACCTACGATGATGTTGGTACGTGTACATTCGCCGTCCATCTCACAGCAAAAAATAGCCAAAGCACCGATTGCCGCACCGGAAAGCGCATTCTCCCAAAAGGCACTGGGACGATAACCGCCCAGCTGCTTCAACAGCACCATTGAAAGACCGCCGGTAATAAAGGCCGCAATAAAGTCATGGCCGTTGCCTCCCAACATCGCCGAAAAGGCTGCCGAGCTTATTGCCGAAGCCATGCAGACACGCCATTTGCCGTATGGCGGAGCCTTATGACGCAGCTCATCCAGATACGCCAGCGTTTTTTCATAATTCAGCGGCCAGCGTTTCAGATTATAGGAAAAATCGTTCACCGCGCTGATGACGCTCAAATTGGTGCTGCGATAACGAATACGGCTGATAATCGTCGCACCTTCGCTTTCCTCATCGCCTAAAATAATAACCGTCGGCGTAACAAAAACATGAATATCATGATAGCCGTGCGTATGGCAGAAGCGGGAAATAGTGTCCTCTACTCTGGAGGTTTCCGCACCGTTTTTCAAAAGTGCCTTGCCCATGCCAAGAGCAATATGCAAGGTCTGCTCACGGCTTAAAGGAACAGCTTCCAATTCCATTACATCTCACCGCCTAACAGCTGCGCTACTGCCGCACGGAAGCGGTTGGCACCGCCCATAGACGGATGCGGCACAGCCATACATTCAACGCCGTAACGTGACAGCGTTGTCGCCGCCTTCTGACCGATAGCGACAATCTTCATCCCCGGACGCAGCTCCAGCAGCATCCGCGCGTACTCAATGCCTACATCAAGCTCGCTCGGTGAGGGCGTACGGTTAGTCAGCAGATTGCCTGCTTTATACGGATGAAACGGAAAAATATTCCAAAGAATAACATCAAAGGACGCAAGGCCATGACTGTTCAGCGCATTCCAGACAACAGTATCCGTGGGCTCGTTAAAGCCCTTCAGGCGCTGCGTATTGTTCAGCATTGCGCTGCTTGCGTCACTCGTGCGGCGGTAATCCCATTCGCCCAGCACACTTTTCGGCTCTACATCAGGATGATGCCCCAGCAGAATACGCTCCGAAGTAATAGCAATACCGCTGAAATGACCGCCCTGATAGCCCAAGGCCTCGGCAATAAACAAATAATGTGCATCCGCGCGCAGCTCCAGATAACGGCGCAGATTGGCACTGCGGATAACGGGAGCCTGCGGGCCTATATCACAGCTTGTATCAAAATCACGCCAGGGGTTAAAAACCTGCTCGCTGTGATAGCTCTGTAATTTATCAAGAAAAGTATTAATCTCCATAATTCCCTCCATGCATTATTATACCGCATAGAGGCAAGTCGTAGCAATAAAAATGGATGCGAAGCAAAAGTTCCGCATCCATTTTATACTTTTAAAAATATCAGATTTTAGAACAGCAGCAGAATCATGCCTACAACCAGCGCCAGGGTAATACCCAGAGCATTACGCTTGCAAACCTCCATCGGGTCTACACCGGCAATGCCTGCGCAGATAATAGTAGCGCCGGCAATCGGGGAAATAGTACGGCCGAGAGTACCGCCCAAAGCTGCAATAGAGCCCATGTTCATGGTTTCCAGACCAAACTGTGCCGCATGCGGAGTAACTGCTTCGTTAAACGCAACAGTTGCAGCGTCACCGGAACCGGAAATAAGTGCCAGCACAAACGGGCCGAAGGTAGCAGCAATTTTAACAATACCGGTAGAATTCAGCATCCAGTTAATCAGCGCCTTAATCAGTCCCAAAGCATTCAGGCCTGCTACGAAAACACCTACGGAAATAATAATACCGATGATATTAGCATAAGCATCGCCCATGCCGTCAAAGAAGCTCTTGGTCAGCTCAACAGGATTTTTACGGGTTACTGCCAAAGACAGGATTGCACCGATAACCATAGCGTGGGGTACGCCCATTTTCAGTACAGGCACCAGTTTAGTGCTGCCCAACAGCAGAATGATAACCGGAACCAGCGGCATGATAGCGAAAAGCGGATTGATGCCGAAGTTCTCGTCAACACCGGCTTCACCTTCCGGAACAAAGCCTCTGTTTTCCTTCAGCACAACTGCGAGAACAGTCAGTACAGCTGCAGCAATGATTACGCCGACCACAGTTGCCAGCATATGGTTGGCAATTACATCAGTAACCTGTACGCCTGCCAGCTTAGCGATAACGGCGTTATGTACCAGACCGGGGTTCAGCATACTGCCATAGGTACCGGATTTAACGGCAGCAGCAGCCATTGCCGGATGAATGCCTGCGGACATCATAATCGGAATAAAAATTACACCTACCGCAGCACTGCAGCCTGCAGCACTGGGGATAGCAATATTAACAACAAAGGTTGCCAGCGTAGCGCCGGGAATGAGCAAAAAGCCCATTTTTTTCAAAACCTTACCGATAGCGACAACCAAATGCTTGTCGCAGCCGGTATACTTCATGCACCAGGCAAAGCCCATGCAGGAACAAACAGAAGTAATCAGACCGGCATTAGTCATACTCTTGGCAAAAGCATCAAGAGAAGCCATCGGGTTGCCGGCAATGCAGCACATCAGAATACCAGCGGCAATCAATACCATTCTGGATTCATGTCGTTTCAACAAAAGATAAATTACACCGATAACAACGAGTGCACCTATTATCAGAAACATCTTCATTCCCTCCATAAAATTATTTTTTTGCATTAATATTATATGTGATAGAACTGCTTTTGAAAAGTGTATTATCAATTGTATACATAATACTTGCTTTTTTCAGCTAAGTTTATATAGCAAAAGTATAAATACCGTCCCACATCTCTGCGGAACGGTATTTTTTAATAACTTTATTGGTGCCACAAGCCATAATAATGAATAATATAGTTTGTTAAAGCATCCTCATATTCTGTATCCGGTACAGGCTTATCCATCTGATCGACCAAATGACGCTCATCCGACCAGTAGAACGCCTTACCGCCAAAGTAGCCTAAGGCATAGGGAATATCCGTAGGCTGCAGAAGATTGCGGCCCATGAATTTTTCCGGCACGTCGATGCCTAGAAGATATAAAAGCGTCGGTGCCAGATCAATCTGCGAAGCATATTCATTGGTGCGCAGATTATTGAGCGGTGCCATGTTCTTCGACACAAAAATCAGCGGAATCGGTGCAATGCTCTGCTTATCATCAGCCTTGGTAACGAGCTTTGTGTACTCGCCGCCGCTGTGCGGATTATGGTCACTCGTAATGATGAACAGCGTTCTGTCATCCATCAGGCCACGCTTCTGTGCTTCCTTAAAGAAATGCTCCAACGTTTTATCAACCCAATAAACGCCGCGCACTGTAATAAACTGATTGCTGCGCACATTGTCCGGCATTTCGTTCCAGCTGAAGCCTGTATAAGGATAAGGCTGATGCATATCCAGGGTTTTAGTAACCATCACCAGACGGTCATTCTTCGCTTTGGCTTTTTCCAGCAGCTTCAGTGTTTCCTCATACATTACGTCATTATGGAAGCCCCAGCCGCTGGCACCGGTATAGCCCTGTTTTTCCAGATATTCCTTGGCATAGTATTCGTTCATTCCGAACTGCGTCGGATATTCGCGCAGCTCGTTTGCATAATACTGGCTGGAAGCATTCATGAAAATGCCGCGCATTCCCTGCGCCTGTACACTGCGGAACAGCGAGGGCGTATTTTTACCGGGAAGATCCTTATCCATAATCAGATGCGAACGGAATGTAGCATTCAGGCCCTGCGTTGTCGGCACGGCAGAGGAATAATACCTGTTCATATGCGGATAACGGATAACAAGACTATTCAAAAACGGAGTAGCTTCTTCGGGAATATCATGGTTATAGTAGTTGATGTAATCACGGTGCATGGATTCCAGAATCAGCAGAACAACTCTGTCATACTGCGGTTTGATTTTGGCAATCTTTGCTTTAGGCTCATCAATGCCCATTTCCGTCAGACGTG
>ULNA01017690.1_pt1 | contig 12522 bp, 10 predicted proteins | sample 1951801 | NCBI WGS metagenome assembly ULNA01 (sample SAMEA4835565, study PRJEB28245) | human gut metagenome | biome: gut microbiome; material: fecal sample | place: Denmark | collected 2008
TAGGAGTGGGAACCTATGACAGGAAAACAGTATCCCGATTCGGCATCAACAACGAGCTGAACAATAAGCCTGCAGATACTCAAGACGGCAAATACTACATCAATGGTATCGGTCTCTTCTGCCATGAATTTTCGCATACCCTCGGTTTGCCAGATATATATCCTACCAACAGCATCACAGACCACAACCAGAGTCCTGAATATTGGGACGTCATGGATATGGGCAGTTACCAGGCTAACGGCTACCAGCCTATCCCTTATTCACCATGGGAGAAGAGCATCGTAGGATGGAAACAGCCTACCCTCCTTTCTGATACCGAGGCAAAGCAGATAAAGCTGGAACCATACGACAAGGCATCGGATGCATACAAGATTATAGCCAACAGCCAGGGCGAATACCTGCTGCTGCAGAATATCAGAAACGAGGGATGGTATAAGGAGGCTTTTGGTTACGGATTGCTGGTATGGCGCATCGACTACGATGACAAGACTTCGGTTAATCTGTTTGATAATCCCAACAATACGCTAGGTAAGCCAAGGGTAATGATTGTTCCTGCAGACGGCATGGTATACAACAGCTATAATAGAACTGTCAGCGACAATGATATTATAACAAGTCTTCAGAACGACCCGTTCCCAACCTACAAGACGGGCTCTGCTACAGAGTACGAGGTGAACAGTCTGACCAGTATCACCCTGAACAACAGTGTTGATACGAGTCATCCGCTCTACAACATCACAAAGGATGAAGCAACCGGTCTGGTAATCTTCGATTATCTCAAGAACTTCTCTCCTACCGGAATCTCTTCGGTCATCATCGGTAAAGACAGACCGACAGCCTATTTTGATCTGGAAGGCAGAAAGGTTTCCGTTCCACAAAAGGGAAAGATTTACATCACCAGCAAGGGACAGAAGATAGTATACTAACTATATAAACAATGAGGGTGTGTCATGTTTTATGACACACCCTCTTATTATTTTAATAAATTCTAGGGCCGAAGATGGTAGTACCTACACGAACCATCGTGCTGCCGTGCTTGACGGCAATATGATAATCGTGACTCATACCCCAGCTACGCTCGCAGAAAGCATCATCATCGGCAAAATATCTGGCCTTTATCTCATCAAAGAACCGGGCAGCCTCATCAAACTCCTGAGCAATCTGCTGCTCATCGTCTGTATTAGATGCCATCATCATGATGCCACAAATCTGCACATGCTTCATCTCCCGCCATTCGCCTGCCTCCAGGAGTTCGCGGCAAGCATCAAGAGAAAGACCCGATTTGGTATCTTCCTCAGCCAGATGAAGTTCCAGAAGAACCTTCACCACACGATCGTGCTTGGCAGCCTGCTTCTCAATCTCCTTGAGAAGTTTCAGACTGTCTACCGATTCTATCATCGAGATATAAGGTGCGATATACTTCACCTTATTGGTCTGCAGATGACCAATGAAATGCCACTCGATGTCCTCAGGCAGCGAAGCCACCTTCTTGGCGAGTTCCTGCTCATGACTCTCGCCGAAGATACGCTGTCCTTCAGCATAAGCCTCCTCGATATACTCGTTGGGATGGAACTTGCTGATGGCAACGAGACGGACGCCGGCAGGCAAGCTGCCCAGCACCTCATGGAGATTTCCTTTTACATCATAGTCCATATCTTGAATGTTAAATGTTGAGTGTTGAGTGTTGAATTATTTCTCCTCGTATTCAGGCACATCATTCTTCTCCTCTTTCTTCTCGTTAGGAACATGATGCTCGAATACATCCATCAGTTTGGTTTCGTTCAAACCAACCACATCATAATCTATCATGGTCTTGCCCATCACCTCATCAATATAACGGAGGGCACGGGCGAGAGACTTAGCCTGAACAAGATAAGTAACATTGCTGCGCTTCTCCTTCTCACTCTTCTCATCAATCGTGATGAACTGGAGTTTAGCCTTATACCACTTATCATCATCATCCACATCGCTGAAGAAGATTTCGCCGTAGCCAGCCTTGCCGATACCGCTCACCTTCAACTCGCCGCTTACATAAACCGACATCTCATCGATGATGGCGCTCTCAGCCTCGGTAAAGCTCAAAGCATCTACTACGTATGCTTCAGAAACAACCTTTTCTGAACCATCCTCCATTGTCTTCTGATATTTCACTTTGGTCTCAAACCATGTACTTGTTCTACTTCTCATATTTTTTCTTCTTACTTATTTTAATTAATTCGTATAATCTTATAACATTTCTTGAAATTAAGTGCAAAGTTATAAAAAAGAAAGCAAAGAGCGACATATTTAAAGAGTTTTTAATCAAAAAATAAAATTTAACCGAAAGTTATTCTCAATTCTCATCTAATTTTCTTATCTTTGCAGCCGATTAGCGTAAATTGAAAAGACCAGAAGGTCATAGAATTCAATTTTCGACACGGATAATTAATAGAAAGAAACAATATTTTAAGATGCCAGAAATATCTGTACGCGGTCTTGAAATGCCAGAGTCACCTATCAGAAAGTTGGCTCCTCTGGCTGCCGCAGCAAAAAAACGTGGAGTAAAGGTATATCACCTCAACATCGGTCAGCCTGACCTTCCAACTCCTCAATGTGGCCTAGATGCCTTGAAGCATATAGACCGCACGGTCTTGGAGTATTCTCCAAGTCAGGGCTATCTCAGCTATCGCGAGAAGCTTGTAGATTACTATAAGAAATTCAACATCAACGTAACTGCCGATGACATCATCATTACATCGGGAGGTTCTGAGGCTGTACTCTTCTCTTTCATGAGCTGCCTCAACCCTGGCGACGAGATTATCGTACCAGAACCTGCTTACGCTAACTATATGGCGTTTGCCATCTCGGCGGGTGCCAAGATCCGTACCATCGCCACAACGATAGAAGAAGGTTTCTCTCTGCCTAAGGTGGAGAAGTTTGAGGAGCTGATCAATGAGCGCACCCGTGCCATCCTGATCTGCAACCCTAACAACCCTACGGGCTATCTCTATACCCGCAGAGAGATGAACCAGATTCGTGACCTGGTGAAGAAGTACGACCTCTATCTCTTCTCTGATGAGGTTTACCGTGAGTATATCTATACCGGCAGTCCTTATATCAGTGCGATGCACCTGGAAGGCATCGAGCAGAACACGGTTCTCATTGATTCTGTTTCGAAGCGTTACAGTGAGTGCGGTATCCGTGTGGGTGCCCTCATCACCAAGAATGCAGAAATCCGCAAGGCGGTGATGAAGTTCTGCCAGGCTCGTCTCTCTCCTCCACTGATCGGTCAGATTGTAGCCGAAGCTTCTCTGGATGCTCCTGAAGAGTACTACCGCGATGTATACGATGAGTATGTAGAGCGCCGTAAGTGTCTGATAGACGGCTTGAACCGTATTCCGGGCGTATACTCTCCTATTCCTATGGGAGCCTTCTATACCGTAGCCAAACTGCCTATCGATGATTCCGACAAGTTCTGCCGCTGGTGTCTGGAGGAATTCAACTATGAGGGCGAAACCATCATGATGGCTCCAGCCTCTGGTTTCTATACGACTCCTGGAGCCGGTCGCAATCAGGTTCGTGTAGCTTACGTCTTGAAGAAACACGATCTGGAGCGTGCCCTGGTGGTTCTGGGTAAGGCACTTGAGGCTTATCCGGGAAGAGTGGAAGACGAAGGACTGTAACAATGTTGAATGTTGAGTGTTGAATGTTGAGTTGCCTAACGGACATAAAGATTAAATTAACTATCAACATTCAACACTCAACATTCAACTATCAACATTCAACACTCAACATTCAACATTACAAAAGATGAATTTTCCTCTATTTATAGCAAAGAGATTATATAGCGATCAGGGCGATAAACGTAAAGTTTCTCGCCCTGCTATTCATATAGCCACTGCAGGTGTTGCTATCGGACTCGCCATTATGATTATGTCGGTATGCGTTGTGCTCGGATTCAAGCATACCATACGCGACAAGGTGATAGGATTCGGAAGCCATATACAGGTGGCAGACTTCATGACGCTGCAGCAGCAAAACCAGTATCCGGTGGTTATGAACGACTCGATGGTCAACGTACTGAAAAAGATACCTGGCGTAAAACATGTGCAGAAATTTGCCATGAAAGAGGGAATCCTGAAGACAGACAGCGATTTTCTGGGCGTCATGTTCAAAGGTGTAGGACCTGATTTCGATTCTACCTTCATCCATCAGAACATGATTGAAGGCAGCATTCCTAAGTTTGACGACAAGGCGAGCCACAACCAGATTCTCATCTCCCAGCTGATGGCTGATAAACTGAAACTGAAGACGGGAGAACGCATCTTCGCCTATTTTATTGATGACAACGGAGTGCGTATGCGCCGCTTCACCATCAAGGGTATCTATCAGACCAACTTGAAGAAGTATGATGAGGTGATGGCTTACACCGACCTCTATACTGCCGTGAAGCTGAACGGATGGGAAGAAGACCAGGCGAGCGGTGCAGAACTGACCGTTAACGACTTCAACAAACTCAACGAGACAGAAGACTATATCATAAATAAGGTGAACCGCACGGTAGACCACTATGGCGAAACCTACAGCAGTTCTACCATCAAGGACCTGAATCCAAACATCTTCCAATGGTTGAATCTGATGGATCTGAATGTCTGGATTATTCTCGGTCTGATGCTGATAGTAGCCGGCGTCACCATGATCAGCGGTCTGCTTATCATTATTCTGGAACGAACCTCCATGATTGGCGTGATGAAGGCATTGGGTGCCCGCAACAAGACCATCCGCCACACCTTCCTGTGGTTTGCCGTCTTCATCATCGGCAAGGGTATGCTCCTGGGCAACATCATCGCCCTTGGCATTCTTACCCTCCAGTACTTTACAGGCATCATCAAACTCGATGCGCAGACCTATTATGTAAGTACCGTTCCGGTAGAATTCAACTGGCTTGCTATCATAGCCTTGAACATAGCCACGCTGCTGATAAGCATCTTCATGCTCGTAGCTCCAAGCTACCTGATTTCTCATATCCATCCAGCCAAATCAATGAGATATGAGTAAAAAATAGTCTATTAGACCACAATAAACAGACTAAAAAGAAAAAAAACTAATTATTTTATATAGTTTTTGAAAATAGTGCACATTTTATTTTGCAATGTGCACTATTTTCATTATCTTTGCACAAAATTTTGTAAATTGTGCAATGAATTCAATACCAAGTTTTAACTCGTATATTGAGAATAGCATTATCAAGAATTGGAATCTGGATGCGCTCACCGATTACAAGGGCGCAACCCTCCAATATCACGATATTGCCAGAAAGATTGAGAAGCTACACATTCTGTTCGAAAACAGCGATGTGAAGAAGGGCGACAAGATTGCCGTCTGCGGAAGAAATAGTAGCCAGTGGGCAGTAGCCTTCCTGACCATTATTACTTACGGCGCAATCGTCGTACCTATACAGAACGAATTTAAGCCTGAGCAGATTCACAACATCGTGAACCACAGCGAAAGCAAACTTCTGTTCGTTGGTGACGTGGTAGCTACAGAGATAACACCAGAGGAGATGCCTTCGCTGGAAGGAATCATCTATCTTCCGGACAATTCGCTTGTCATCTCGCGCTCTGAGAAACTGACTTATGCGCGCGAGAACCTCAATGCAATGTTCGGCCACAGATATCCTAAGTATTTCAGACCAGAACATGTGAAGTATCACGTAGACGATCCTGAAGAACTGGCGATGATCAACTATACCAGTGGAACTACCGGTTTCTCAAAAGGTGTGATGCTCCCATACAGAGCACTTTGGGGTAATCTCGACTACCTCATCGATTCAGTGAAACCTAATATAGGTAAGAACTGCAACATCCTTTCTACCCTTCCGATGGCTCACATGTATGGACTCATGACAGAATTTCTCTTCAATATAGTTTTGGGTAACCATATCTTCTTCCTTACCCGTCTGCCGAGCCCAACGCTCATCTCAGAGGCGTTGTCAGAAATCAAGCCAGACATTCTCTATGCGGTGCCGCTTGTAGTAGACAAGATTGTAAGAAAGGAAGTATTCCCACATATCCAAACCAACCGTGCACGACTGCTGATGAACATGCCTGTCATCAATAAGCGCATCAAGGAGAAAGTTCGCGAGTTTGTATTGAGAAAGTTTGGCGAACGTCCTTGCGAGGTTGTTGTGGGTGGTGCTCCGCTCAACAAGGAGATAGAGAACTTCTTCATCAGCGTAGGTTTCCCTATCGCAATGGGATATGGTACCACTGAGACTGCTCCACTTATCACCTTTGCCCATCAGGACAACTATGTGGCAGGAAGCTGCGGTGTTGCCGTGAAGCACATGGAGGTGAAGGTTTTGAGCGATGACCCGGAGAACGTAGCCGGCGAACTGGTTTGCCGCGGCATCAATGTGATGAAGGGATATTACAAGAACCAGGAGGCAACAGATGCCGTAATAGATAAAGACGGATGGTTCCATACAGGCGACCTGGCAACGATGGACGCCGACGGACATTTCTTCGTAAGAGGAAGAAGCAAGAACATGCTGCTGGGACCTAACGGACAGAACATCTATCCGGAAGAGATTGAGGACAAGCTCAACTCCATGGCGATGGTCAACGAGAGCATCATAATCCAGAGCGATGACAAACTGGTGGCTCTGGTGCATCCGGATATGGAAGAAGTTAACAACCTCGGCTTTACAGACGAGGACCTGGAGAACATCATGGAGCAGAACCGTAAGGAACTGAACATGCAGATGCCTAGCTTTGCTAAGGTGTCACGCATCAAACTTCATGATCAGGAATTTGAAAAGACAGCCAAGAAGTCTATCAAGCGTTACCTCTATCAGAACGCAATCTAAAGGGGCAGGCAACATCTGGTGACAATCCTGCATCAGATATTGCTCCCATCAGCTAACAGACTTCAGTACGAGGAAAAAATATAAAAAGCAAATCGTTAAATAACAAGAATATGGAGATTCCAAGCTTTAACGCATTAATCCAAAAGAGCATCGTAGACCATTGGGATATGGATGCTCTGACAGACTACAAGGGAGCAACCTTGCAGTACCATGATGTAGCACGCAAAATTGAGAAGCTACACATCATGTTTGAGAACTCTGGTGTAGTAAAGGGCGACAAGATAGCACTTTGCGGTCGAAATAGCGCAAACTGGGCTGTAGCATTCCTTGCTACCCTTACCTATGGTGCCATTGCCGTACCTATCCTGCATGAATTCATGCCAGACCAGATTCACAACATCGTAAACCACAGCGATGCAAAACTGCTCTTTGTGGGTGATGTTGTAGCTACACAGATTGATGCAACAAAGATGCCGGGTCTTGAAGGCATCATCTATATACCGGATTATTCACTTGTCGTTTCACGTACCGACAAGTTGACTTATGCCCGCGAACACCTCAACGAGATGTTCGGTATCAAGTATCCTAAGTACTTCCGCAAGAACCATGTCAACTACTATATGGAACAGAATCCGGATGAGTTGGCTATGATCAATTATACCAGCGGAACAACCGGTTTCTCCAAGGGAGTAATGGTTCCATACCGTGCACTCTGGGGCAATGCAGATTTTGCTGAGGACGTACTTGGTAAGAAAATCAAGCCGGGAGATTCTGTCATCAGTATCCTGCCGATGGCCCACATGTACGGCATGGCGTTTGAATTTATCTTCGAATTCATCAAGGGCTGCCACGTCTTCTATCTCACCCGCATCCCTAGTCCAGCCATCATCGCCGAGGCTTTCGGCCGCATCAAGCCAGCCGTCATCATAGCTGTACCTCTGGTTATCGAGAAGATTATCCGCAAGAAGGTATTCCCTAAGATCCAGAACAACCGCATGCGTATGCTGCTCCACATGCCTGTAATCAGCAAGAAGGTGAAGGAGAAGATATGCGACCAGGTATCCAATGCCTTCGGTGGCAACTTCTACGAGGTGATTATCGGTGGTGCAGCCTTTAACCAGGAAGTGGAAAGTTTCCTCCATAGCGTAGGTTTCAAATATACCGTGGGATATGGTGCCACAGAATGTGCCCCTATCATCTGCTACGAGGATTACAAGAACTTCGTACCGGGCTCTTGCGGTAAGGCCGCCCTCCACATGATGGTTCGCATTGACAGTCCTGATCCAGAGAATGTACCGGGCGAAATCCTTGCCAAGGGTCCTAACGTGATGTTGGGTTACTATAAGAATGAGGAAGCTACCAAGCAGACCATCGACGAGAACGGATGGTATCATACAGGTGACCTCGGAACCATGGATGGTGATGGCAACGTCTTCATCAAGGGCCGTAGCAAGAATATGCTGCTTGGCGCAAACGGTCAGAATATCTACCCTGAGGAGATTGAGGATAAGCTCAACTCTTTGGCACTGGTAGCAGAAAGTGTGGTAGTACAGAAGGGCGACAAGCTCATTGCTCTGGTTCACCCAGACTATGATGAAGCTCAGACCCTGAATCTCGGTACCAAAGAACTGGCAGATGTCATGGAGCAGAACCGCCAGGAACTCAACACCATGATTCCTGCTTACAGCAAAGTATCAGAAATACGTATACATGAAGATGAGTTTGAAAAGACTCCTAAGAAGAGTATCAAGCGATTCCTCTATACGGCAGAGTAAAGAAAGAACCAGTATTATGAAATAAAAAATGGTGTGACTTCGGTTTTGAAGTTACACCATTTTTTATAAATTATTCATTATAAATTATAATAACGTATTCGAGCGGATTCTGGACAGCGTTTCCGGAGTCATCTGCAGATAGCTTGCGATATAGGTGAGCGGTGCACGCAGAACCACCTGTGGGCTCATTTCGCACAGGCGCTTATATTTATTAGGCGCCGACTCAAATCGCATCAGATCGGCATGGATCTGAGACTGAATCAAACTCTCTTCCAGTATTTTACGATAAAGCATCTGGATATTGACATTACGCATAGCAGCCGCCTCCAGCTTCTTCTTCGGTAGCATATACACCAGAGTAGGCTCCAAAGCTTCCACCTGCAAGCGGGTAGGTTCTTCCTTAAAGAGGCTCTCAATGCACATAAAGATGGTATGATCCACACCCAGATGTTCAGTCACCTCCTTGCCATTCTTAAAGTAAAATTGGCGCACCAATCCCTTCTCGATGTACGAGATACCCATGCACTGTTCACCTTCAGGCAAGATCATCTCGCCCTTGGCATACTTGATAGGCTCAAGGATATCTTCCACCACATCGAGTTCATCATGAGTCATCGTACTATATTTACGCGCCAGCTCGCGCGCAATATCACGCTTAGGGGTAATTACTTTAAAGTCTGCCATAATACTTAACCTCCTTTTCCATTATACTTATATTAAATCATTAGTCGAGTTTGAGCACAGCAAGGAAGGCTTTCTGTGGAACTTCCACATTACCAATCTGCTTCATGCGCTTCTTACCCTTCTTCTGCTTCTCAAGCAACTTGCGCTTACGGCTCACGTCACCACCATAACATTTGGCAGTAACATCCTTGCGCACCTGCTTAACAGTCTCACGTGCCACAATCTTGGCACCGATAGCTGCCTGGATAGCAATATCGAACTGCTGACGAGGTATGAGGTCCTTCAACTTCTCGCACATTCTGCGGCCGAAGCTCACAGAGTTATCGCGGTGAGTCAAAGTACTCAATGCATCTACAGGTTCTCCATTCAACAGGATATCGAGTTTCACCAGGTCGGAATGACGGAATGAATCGATATGATAATCGAACGAAGCATATCCCTTGGAGATACTCTTCAGCTTGTCATAGAAGTCGATGACGATTTCTCCCAATGGCAACATGAAGTGGAGCTCTACACGGTTTCCACTCACATATTCCTGGTTGATGAGTTCGCCTCGTTTGTCCAGACAGAGTTTCATGATAGGTCCAATATAATTGGTAGCCGTAATGATGGTTGCCCGGATATATGGTTCCTCAATATGATCAATCAGAGTAGGGTCTGGCAATCCGGAAGGATTGTGAACCTCTTTCTCACCGCCCTGCTTGTCGTATACCATATAAGATACGTTAGGTACGGTAGTGATGACATCCATATTAAACTCACGGTCCAGTCTCTCCTGTACGATTTCCATGTGGAGCAAACCGAGGAATCCGCATCGGAAACCGAAGCCCAAAGCCACAGAACTCTCTGGCGAGAAAGTCAATGAAGCATCATTGAGCTGCAGTTTTTCGAGCGATGCACGCAGTTTCCCGTAATCGCTAGGATCGATAGGATAAACACCGGCGAAGACCATAGGTTTCACTTCCTGGAAACCCGCAATCGCCTTGTCGCAAGGACGGGCGATATGAGTAATGGTATCACCCACCTTTACCTCGGTAGCATTCTTGATGCCCGAGATGATATAACCTACCTCACCGGTCCCCAATTCCTGGCGTGGAATCATATCCATCTTCAACACACCGATTTCATCAGCATCATATTCCATGCCGGTATTGAAGAACTTCACCTTATCGCCCTTACGGATCACACCATTTTCTATCTTGAAATAGGCGATGATTCCGCGGAAAGAGTTGAATACAGAGTCGAAAATCAATGCCTGAAGCGGTGCCTTGTCGTCTCCTACCGGTGCAGGAACACGATTAACGACAGCTTCCAATATATCTTCTACACCCTCACCGGTCTTACCAGAAGCACGGAGGATATCCTCATGCTTGCAACCAATCAGGTCTACAATTTCGTCTTCTACCTCATCAGGCATAGCCGATGGCATATCTATCTTATTGATTACCGGGATAATCTCCAGGTCGTGATCGATAGCCATATAGAGGTTTGAAATGGTCTGTGCCTGAACGCCCTGAGTGGCGTCAACAACCAAAAGCGCTCCCTCGCAAGCAGCGATGGAACGGGAAACTTCGTATGAGAAGTCAACATGTCCCGGAGTATCAATAAGATTCAGGATATAGGTCTGTCCATCCTTTGCCTTATATTCCATTTGGATGGCATGGCTCTTGATTGTGATACCACGCTCTCTTTCCAAATCCATATCATCAAGCATCTGGCCTTCAGTAATCTTGATGGTCTGAGTCTTCTCCAGAAGTCGGTCTGCCAAGGTACTTTTACCATGGTCTATATGTGCAATAATGCAGAAATTTCTTATTTTATTTATATTCTCCATATAATTTTTCTCTCTTTAGAGTGCAAAGATAGTATTTTTTTTCGTATCTTTGCACAAAATATTGAAAATAATAGAGATTTTTAGATAAAATATAGAAAAATCATGAAGAAAAAGTTGATTTACATCGGTATTTTTGCTTCTTTGCTCGTTTCTTGCACCGAAAGCCTGGAAGACAAAGCGGCTCGTGAAGCCAAGGAATATACTGAAAAATACTGTCCTACACCATACGTTAACGACGCCAGAACGGACAGTGCTACGTTTGATAAAACCAGGAAGATGTATACGTACTACATCTCTTTGAGAAACAAGGCGGATAACAAGAAGGCGATTGATGCCAACAGGGATAAACTCCACAAACTTCAGAAGGAATCCCTGGACAACAACCCTGGTCTGAAGAAATATAAGGAAGAGCACTTCACCTTCCGTTTCGTATATCATTCGGCTAAGAACCCGAAAGAGGTATTGCTGGATGATACCTTTAAGTATTAGAAAAGGCACGGATTACTAGCTAGTAATCCGTGCCTAAAATATACTCAGTGCCTAAAACACTCTTAATATCCCATTTCCTGCAAAGCTGTAGCCAACTGGTCAGGACAGCTAGTAGGCTTATTGCCACAAGTGATACCCTTCAGTCGGGCGATGACCTCCTTTGCCTTCATGCCCTTAATCAAAGCACAAACGCCCTTGGTATTGCCATCGCAGCCTCCGAAGAACTGGGCATCCTGCACATTTCCATCTTCATCTATACTGATGCAGATGTATTTTGAGCAGGTGCCATGAGTCTGATAAGTTACCTTCTGCAACTTATCCTGTTTGTCTTGCTGCAACATAATGCTTATTCTGCGTCTGCAGGAATCTCTGGCTTCATGTTGGTATAAACAGTCTGAACATCGTCAAACTCTTCCAACTTCTCAACCATCTTGTCGATAGTTTCGCGCTCCTCAGGAGTTACATCCTTCAAATCGTTAGGGATGTAAGTGAACTCAGCACCAGTTACCTCGAAACCCTCAGCCTCCAGATGCTTCTGAATTTCGCCGAAGCTTGTAGGAGCACCGTAGATTGTGATTTCGTTGTTCTCCTCATCCTCATCAAACTCATCTTCTACGCCGTAGTCGATCAGGTCGAGAATCATCTCATCCATATCCAGACCTTCCTTCTTCTTGAATGTGAACACAGCCTTGTGGTCGAAGAGGAAAGACAGAGAACCTGTTGTACCCAAGTTTCCGCTGAACTTGTTGAAGATAGAACGAACGTCAGCAACAGTACGTGTAGTGTTGTCTGTCAGAGTATCAACGAAGACAGCCACTCCGTGAGGGCCATATCCCTCGTATGTTACCTCCTTGTAATCGCTGGTATCCTTGCCACAAGCGTTCTTGATGGCA
>ULNA01011413.1_pt1 | contig 12246 bp, 24 predicted proteins | sample 1951801 | NCBI WGS metagenome assembly ULNA01 (sample SAMEA4835565, study PRJEB28245) | human gut metagenome | biome: gut microbiome; material: fecal sample | place: Denmark | collected 2008
AGCTGGAGCGCGTCCTGCTCATCCGTAGACCACAAGCCACGCTCCTCCAGCCAAATCGCATAGAAGTCCCCGCCTCGAATCATCAAGTCCTTAGAATGCTTGATGATCAGTTTGGGATAGATTTCAATCACCCCGTGTTTGCCCGTTCTGCGAGCAATGAAAAGGAAATCAATCATTGGCAATCAATTTCCTCCTTTCTTCGAGGTAAATATCAATCGTTGGGCTTCTCGTTGGACAGCTTTGCATGGCCATCGCAATGGACGGTCTTCTCAGCCTCCGCCTGCTTCATCTTGTTCAGTTCGGCCAGCGTAGCGTCATGCTTCTCAGCCAGGTCATCACGATCCTTCTTTGCTTCAACGCACTTCTTGCATTCCATGCCCAGTGCCTTCACCAGCAGGTAGACAATGCCTGCCATACCGAGGAGCGCCAGGTTCTTCTTGAAGAGCTTAGCCTTGTAACGATCGAGTGCACATTCGGTCTGAGCCAGCTGATAGTAGATGTTGCTTTCCATAGTAAAGTCCTCCTCAAATATCATTTTCATTGATGTACGCCATCATCTGATACCAGATGTCCAGCGTACGCATATCTTCTTTCGGGTTTTGCAGGGTGAACAGACCGCCTGCACCGTTGGGCTGGTAGTCTCTGCGACGGAAACGTTCCATCACAAACTCTGCACGGCTGCGATGAAAACGGTTATCATCCATAGCGGCAAGACCAAGGCTCACCACCATATTCCAGAACCACTGCCCAGCACGATAGCCGGCGTTCGGGTCTTCCATGATCTGCTCCTCGCAACGAAGTGCCAGAGCAACCATCATTTCGAGCATACTGCACTCTTTACCCCGAAGTGCAATATTGACGTTGTTACCCGGAATATCAGGGTGCTCGTCCATAAAGCGGCCACGCAGGTTTGTTCCGTCTACTGCACGGTTTTCGTCCATCTCGTTGTCCGGGAGGAAGTCCGTGTCGTAGAGAAATTGGAGCAAATATCGAAACGAAAGGTTGCGGGGCTCCCATTTCCCGCAAACCAGTTCATAGAGCCAGTCGAAATATCTCTTTTCGACGTCGGCTCGCAGTTCATCAATCGTCATAGTCCTCCTCTTCCCGCTCCGGATATACGTCTGCGTAATTCTGGAGCGCCTTCACTACTTCAAAGTCCTTGTGATAGGTGTGGTTGCGCACATGAATCCCGTCCGGCATGAACTTGCCCATAGAATCCAGCGCCTTCTGACCGACAACAGCTTCGATATTGTCCACCTTGGTGCCGTCACTGTCGTAAGCCAGCACGCCATCCGCAAAAAGGGTCAGGAAGCTGCTTTCGTAGTCGTCATCCGCACCGAACTCATCCGGCTCGATAATCTCGATGGGCTCCAGCGGCGGCTTATCCGGCTTTTCCGGGTCATCCACCTGGCGATACGGCCCGGAAATCAGCTCAACAGCCTTTTTCTGAGCCTCCTCCTTCACACGCTCGTCCATGGTCTGCTCCCTCTTTTTGTAGTGCTCGCGAACATCGGCGATCTGCTCATCTGCAAACGCCTGATACTTCTTGCGCATCGCACAATGCATGAAAAAAGCACCAGCCGCAAAGCCAGTGCTCACCAGAAAAATATCACGAATCCAGCTTTTCATTGGAATCTCCTTCTTTGACGGTCATCATAGTGAACGCAAGTCCTCCGAAAAAGAGAGACACGCTCATCAGAACGCCGCCAATAATGTGTCTTTTGTGTTGGGTATCAGTCAGGTAGTCCAGAAACAGGAACATGTTTTCCAAACTGCTCATACAAATATCCTCAATTAGAAAGGACGGCCAGACCAGAGAAGAAGCATACTCCGGCCATGGCTGCGAACACATAAGACAAAGTCCTTACAACTCTGGTCATAGCGAATCCTCCTTTAAATATCCATCAGATCTTATTGACAATGGGGCCATCAACATTGAAATGCAGCACGACCGAGCGGTCACCCTGCATCTTGTCCAGACCGAATTTCACGCAGTTGGACAGTTCTTCATTGTTGGGATCATAGACCCAGCCAACGAGCTGACCGTTGGGCTTATAGATCTGCTGGCCATTGTTGTAGCGACCGATCATGCGGTAAACTTCGTTCAGGAAAAGATAACCGCGCATCCGAAGCTGGTTGTTTGCGTGTGTCTCCACCATGCTCAGAAATGCTTTGTTCAGCTGCGCGTCCGGCTCCCAGGTATCGACCATCTCATCGAAGATCAGGTCGTACGGCGAGTGTTCGCCATCGGTTTCATCAATGTAGGACTTGACCACATCCTCGGTGCCATCCTCGTTGATGACCTTAGACTCGACTTCAACTGCCTTAATGCCATGCTCGATCTCGTGCTGAACACGCTCACCAAAGCGCTCCGACACACGACCCTTGTACTCGTTGAACGCCTTGTCCAGCGTGACGTAAGCTGCGGTCAGAGCTGCATTACGCTTCTGCAGGATGTGATTCGAGCCAACCATGCAGCCGAGAGACAGAGTACCCAGGATGACTGCTGGCGCATAGAGCTTCACCAGCTTCACGCCGGTCTGCACATAAACCGTGGTCAGATCCTTCTTGGCGTCCTCTTCAGTGTACTCGGCACCTTCCTTGACCTCGACCTTGCCATCCTTCACATCGTGGATGGTTGCAACGCTGGACTGGTGCGCAGACATAATATCATTGACCTTCAGAGTTGCCTTGCAGGCCATGACAGCGCTTGTCACAGCACCAACGGCACCGCAGACCATCAGAATATCAGGGCTATGCTTGACCAGCTTGAACTTTGCTTTTGCTGCAAAACGGCTTGCTTTGACCATAATATCGTTCATTTTCATAAATATCTTTCCTTTCTCAGTTGTTAAAAGCTACGGGCTTCGGCAGCCGGATAATATAACCGCCGCTCACGGGCTGCACATAGGCACGGCCCTGAATCTCGTACCAGCCGTACTTATTATCCGTATAGTTCGAGGTCATGCCGACCAGATCATAGAAGTCAGCGACCGACACGCTTCCGTACGTAGCGACTGCATCGGCCATCTGGCTCAGGACTTCCTCCGCATCACCGCGTGAGGAGAAAATCACATCCTGATAGTTGATAGGCGTTGCCACAGCCGTCCGAGCAGTGTTGTTCCGGTTGGAATACTGATTATAAGAAACACGGCTGGGTGTTGCATAGCTCGTGCCAGAAGGTGCTCTGGGGCGGTCATCACCGAACATCACCATGTTGATCGTCTTCCAGACCAGATCCACAATGACATTCTTCAGCGACGGAATCGCAACATCTTTGACGATATGGTCCCGGACGGTCTTCAGGTCTTCCGCGATGAACATGCCTGCGACCTTCTGAATATCATTTTTCTCCTTGGTCACAACTTTGCCAGTGGTCACCTTCTCGAACTTTTTCTCATGCTTCTCGGCATTGCCGGTCGTAATGGAGTTCGAGGGCAATTTGATTTCAGCCATTGGAGTTCTCCCTTCAAAAATAAAAAAGGAAAGAGCCGTAGATTTCTCCACGGCTCTCGCCTGAACCTTTCACATTAGTTCTCTTCTTCGGTCTCTTCGACTTCCTTGTAATCAACATCCTCGATTTCTTCCGGCTCGTCCTTCACGATCTTCACCGGGCTCTGAATGCCAATGTGCCACTTGCTCTTCGGCTTCTTCTCCTTCTCAACCTTCTTCTCGCCCTTGCGATTCTTCAGTTTGTTTGCAGCCCATACAACGCCGCCAACAACTGCCGCACCGCCAAGAACGAACAAGGGGTTGATGCCAGAGTTCTCAACCTCTGCCTGCACCTCATTGTTCTCAGTAACCACGGGAGTCACTTCGTTAGAAGTTTCCTCGGTAGTAACCTCGTTCATGTTGTTCATTTCGTCCATAGTAATAATCTCCTTTCAAGATTTGTCCAATGTAAACCTTATTGGTTCCATAAAGCAGGGTGAATTTTTCGCGTCTCACACGCCAAAATAGTGCGGCATTTCAACGTAATTAACAACCAGGCAGGGCTGCCCTTCTTCGTCCAGACGAGACGCATAGCAGGTTTCGATGTAACCGCGATCAATATCCCAGCCCATCGTATCGCCGAGCTTCATCTCATCGAGGCCGATCAGGTCATACCACTCGTTCAGGCTCATGCGCATATCATCACGCAGCTGACGGTTGAAGTCATTGACTGCCTTGTCGATCTGATTCTTCGTGGCAACAAAATATCTGCTGCTCAGCGAGTCAAAGCATTTGACCTGGCCGGCAGCATTGTTCACAACCAGGGTCTTCGGCTCCGGCACTTTCTGCTGCTGTTCGATGGCCACCGACTGTCGAATCTCGCGCTCCTTATCCTCGCCAATGGTCTCCAGAACCTTATCACGGTAGGAACGCATCGTGCTCTCGCTCAGAGTATAAGCTGCAGTCAAAGCTGCATTGCGACGTGCATTCACACCGCTGGCTCCGATGATGCAGGCAGTCGATACTGCAAAGCTAACAACCGTCGGAATATAAACCGGCGCTGCCGTCTTGATGATCTCCTTTGCCTCCAGCTTCTCAACGCCCAGTTCCTGCTTCTTATCCTCCAGCAGGATCATGGCTTTCGGCGTTGCCTTGATGGCAAAAATCACAGAGGATGCTGCCCCTGCGATGCCCAGACCCACAAGGATCTCCGGGCTGTGCTGTTTTGCGCCCTTCCAGAGTGCGTTTGCAAATGCTTTGAGTTTCATTGTTCTTACCTCCTGAAAATATAAAGAAAAGAGCCGCAGCTTTCGCCACGACTCTCGTCTTGCACTTAAATGTGCCCGGTCTCCACCATATTCTTGAACCGGATCTCGCTTTCCTGTTCGATCATGATTTCATCCTTGTGAAGGATGTCCCAACGATACCGAACATACTCATACAGTCGAACCGGCTGTAAAGCAATCGTAATCGCCAACCCCATCAGGGTATAAATCACCTGCTTTGCACACCGCTTCAACTGATTCCATGTCAGTTCGTCGATTTCCTTCCAGAACTCGTAATCATAATTGTGCATAATAAAATCTCCTTTCAATTTGTGGATTCTTCCATAATGCAGAGAGATTTTTTCGCGTCTTGATGAAAAGAAAGAGAGGCATCACTGCCCCTCAGACTTTTTGCTCTTGGCGAGCTTCTTATCGACCGCTTCGTCAATTCGTGCATCCAGGTCTTTGTCCTCAGCATAATCCTGCAGCACCGTGCCGATAAAGCCTACGACCATGCCTGCCATGCCCAAAATTCTCCAAATGTTCGTCTTATTCACAAGTCTCACCTCCTTCATAATAGCATTGGTATTTTTCGCGTCAGAACGGCTGTCCCGGCTCATAGTTTTCCCAATCTTTTACCGGGTCAGCCCACGGGCTAAAATAGTAGACTGTCAAACCGTCGTCGGTTTTCTGTTCATCGCATTCCACATCCAGCCAGAAGTATTCCCATTCATCCACCATCTGGTCGATGCACCAGCCACGCGATTCCGGATCTGGCTGATAATCAAGACCCAGCAATTCGCACCATGCTTCAAGCGAAACACCACCGTCCAGAGCCAACTTCTTGTTCAACATATAGGCAGCTTCATAAACTTGAGCCATCGTTGCATTGAAATATCTTTTCGTGTACGGCTCGTAAAAGAGCTTTATCGCATCGCCATTTTTGTCAAGAGGCATTTCTTCGACTTTTCGATGAATATCATGCTCCATCTCTTCGCCGACCTGCTCTGCTACCTTTTTGCGATAGGCACTGTAGGTCTGCTGAACCGCAATGTATGCCGCCATGAGCTCTTTCTGGGTCTTTTTGTTCAGGCAGTTCGAGCCCATAATGCAGGCAATCGTGCCAACGCCCACGACAGCGGCCGGAATATAATAACGCCAGCATGTCTCGACCGTTTCCCTCTTGGTCATGGGTTCGTTTCGGTTCAGGTCGATCAGGCTTTGTGCCTTCGTAGTAGCTTTTGCCGTCTCAACAGCCGTCACCACCACGCCTGCAGCAGCGACCACAGACAGGATCGTTGCGCCGTGCTTGCTGATGTACGAGACAATCTTTTTGCTCAGTTTCATTGTTGTTCTCCTTTTATCAATGATGGATTCTCCAACGGTTTCGGTTCGATGCATTCACAATGCCTCTCGGATATCCAACCATAAGACAGGCCGGCACAGCATCATTACGCAGAAATATCCGTCCTGCCCGCTCATGAACTCCGAGGGCGAGCTTGTTGGCGTCGATGAAATCCCGGATGCCTGCAACGATCGCGCGGCTGTTGGGCCGATCCTGTTCGTTCAATACAACTTCCATAATGAACGCTCCACTGTAAACAAATTCACTGACAATACTGCGAACATCCACCTTGCCAACTTTTCGCTTTGGCTCATAGGAAGCATTGTACATTGCCGTGAATTCTTCCGAGCTGATGCTTTTCAATTCCATGGTTGCTCCTTTCACAGCACGCCGGCCTTCGACAAAATATAAATCAGGGCTTCCTGAGTCATTTCGGCGTCGATATCCAGGTGTACTCTGACCTTTTTGGTCTTGTCCGTGTAGTTTATCCGAAGGTCGTTCAGCTGAACGAAGGCGTCGATTCCCTGCTTTTTGATTGCTTTGCCTACTGCTGCCGAAACCAGCCGGCGCAAAAATCCAGATTGAATGTGCATAATGTCCTCCATGATGGTTCTCCTTTCAAAGTTAAAAATAAAAAAGGCAGAGGGCGAATCTTTTTAGAATTCGTACTCTTCCTGATTTGCTTTCTGAATTTTCTTCAGTTCCTTGCGCTCCTTCCACTTCTCCCATGCCACAATGCCGCCGATGAGTGCGCAATACACTCCGGCGACAACGCCACACAGTTTGAAGTAATTACCCCAAGTCCACTGCTTGTTCATAAAGTTCTTAATTGCTTTCATCATAGTAATTTCTCCTTTCAATGTAAGCCCTCTTACCTTCATAAAGCATCGTGAATTTTTCGCGTTTGGTAAAAAGAAAAGAGCCTACGATTTCTCGTAAGCTCTTTGAGATAAGGCTAAATATCAATTCGTGTACCGGTTTCCTTTAAATCCTTAGTTCTTCGACGGCCGGAACAGCCTCACCAGAACCCAGATGACCAGACCAATTGTCAGTCCGATCACTGCGGTCACAATGACCTGCCCAACCGTTACGCTCGTATTCCAGATTTTCTTCAAAATATCCATCCTACTTCTCCTTTTGCTTGGGCCTTATCCCATAAGATGAGGAGAATTTTTCGCGTAAAAAGCAAGAGCCGCAGATTTCTCCACGGCTCCTGCGTTCGAGTTACTTTTCTTCAGTCCATTTGGTTTGGGCTTCACGATAAGCATTATAAATAGCCTGTCGGCCTTCGCCATCGTCATCTTCGGTTAAAAGCCACATGGTTCCACCGATGTGGGTAGCGTAGTTCACCGCAGTAAGAATCAAACCTACCGCAGTAAAAGCTACGCCAGCCGCACCGACTCGGTTCATGCGCATAACCCTCGATGCATTTGACAACCCCAAGGCCGTACAATTTGCTGTAACTTTGTGCTTCATAGTTCATACCTCCAAAAAAATAAATGTCAAGACGTAACTCGTCTCATAAAACACGTTGAAAATTTCGCGCCAAAAATAAAAGGAAGAGTCCCTGCTCAAGACTCCTCGACTTTTAAATTTTTGAAATTGATTTTGTATTTCTTCATCTTCTCGGGATGCTTTTTCGCATATTCTTTTGCCTTTTCACACATCAGGTCCATAACTTCTTCGAGAATCTTCATCCGAAGTTCTTCGACCGTGATCGTTTCAGGAACAGTTTCCTGCTTAACATCCTTCTTTTCAGTGAAATCCATATCATTCACTCCTTTCATAAAGCACCTTGCAAATTTCGCGCCTACACCTCTTTCCGATCAAATACCGTCTCCCACCTCTCCTTCTTCATTGGTTTCATCCTGATGGCCCACATGAGCTGCCGGACAGTCACGGTCGGATAGAATCCATTTTGATTTTTCTTTTTGGCGTGTTCGATAAAATACTCCCGGAATCCTTCGTGCATATAGATTTTGTCCGTCAGCCACGGGTCGATCGGGCCCCAGAATGTCGCTCGGCTCTTCTCGTTGAACCTTTGCTGGATAACGCAAAGTCCTTTCCCGTGTTCTGCATACAGCGTGCAAGTCCGGTACACCGGGTGATTGCATCGGTAGGTCACGCCATAGTACCTCGTCCACTCTTCGGACGGCTCGGTATAATATCGCATAAAAAGAAAAAGAGGCCGCAGCTTTCGCCACGACCTCCACGGTTCCTCCTTACTTTGTCTTCGTCCAGGTTCCTCTCAGGATCTCACGGCCTTCTTTCCGTCTCTGACTCAGCGGCATAATACCACCAGCGTCATTCACGCCCTCGAACACATCGTTCCAGATATACAGCACCATGGTTCCCACGACGCCTGCGATCGATGCGCCGACCTTCCACCATTCGATCTTGCGAGCCTTCTCCGCATTCTCCACGTCCAATTCCACCTGCCGCTTCTTCAGCTGCAGCTCGTCCTCTTTCGCTTCCTTTGCTTCCCGGCTCTCACGATCCTTCAGGCTGGTCTCCTGCATCTTCGCAATGCTGTTCACCGTTGCCGTATACTCCTCTGTGCCCGGCTTCATCGTTTTCAACGCATCATATGCCATCTCCAGAGCTTCATTTGCCATTTTTTCATTGTCCATTTTGATTTCTCCTTTGCAAAATAAATTCGGAGTTTCCTCCGTAAAGCGGCGAGTTATTTTCGCGATTTGACCTTCTGGACGCGGAGGATCACATAATCGTTCGTTTCCAAATTGTCCGGGGACTCGTCCAGATTCAGGAACAGGTGTGCACCATCGTCCTCTTCACCGGTATAGCCAACGATGATCGTCCCGACGGATTCTCGGCTCAGGTCACGTCGGATGCCCAGCACAACACCAAGGCAGAACCCCAGCACCACGGCAATTCCCGTAAGGATCCAGATCAGATAGTTCATAAGACACAACTCCTTTTAAAAATATAAATTAGATTTCCGTCGAGTGCGTTCGGAAGAAAAAGAAGAGCCGTAGCTTTCGCCGCGGCCTTCCTCGATTCCTTACACAAGTCTGCATTAGCGCAAACCCGCCTGGAACATGATCAGATTCTGCATCTCGTCGCGCTCCCAATCCACGTGTTCGGTCCCAAACGGCTCCTTCGCACCTTCATTGATTGCGTTTATCATTTCAACAAAACCCTTTACAATGTTCTTCAGCATAGTTTTTCTCCTTTGCTAAAAGTGTATATTCTTCCATAAAACGGGGAGATTTTTTCGCGTTCGGAGAAAAAATAAGAGCCGATGTTTCCATCAGCTCCATTTTGAAATGTTATTTCTTTTTGTTTCTTTTGTGTTCTCCTTTCCGTTTCTCGATCAGGAGCTTTAAAACCTCCCATAAAATCAATAATACAAAAAGCTGCACTACAAAATTGTACATCAGTCATACCACCTTTCATAAAGGTAGCTGAATTTTTCGCGTCCAAAATAAAAAGGAAAGAGAACGGGACTCGGACCCGTAACCCCTGCTTTCTAGCAGTGCTCTACCAATTGAGCTATCTCCTTCCATAAAGCAACCTGCAATTTTCGCGTCCAAAAAAAAAGCAAGAGCCGCAGATTTCTCCACGGCTCTTAGCCTTTAGTAAACGATATACTTCGTATACTGTTTCTTTTCCACTTGCTTGATTACACCTGCTTTCTTCAGCAGTTCAAAATCACGGATAATCCCGCCCATGTCAAACGCTTCAAATTCAACATTGAAGTCGCTGCGCTTCAGCTTTCCGTCCTCGTAGTCTCTGATTCGATAGATTCCCTGGCCAATCAGCCTCGGGTCCATCTTACAGTTCCGACGAACGACTTCCATCATCAGCTCGCGCCCTTCAATGCCGTCATCTCTGACGCCCTTCACGATAACGGTCATGTGATTCACTTTGCTATTAAACATATTGTGCTCTCCTTTGCATTTAAACAGTGAATATTCGTTCCATAAAGCAACCTGTAATTTTCGCGTGTCACTGTCGTTCTTTGCTCAGGAGCCAGAAGAAGTAGCGGTAATATTTGTAGTAGATGTCTCTGCAGCACGGGCATCCTTGTGCCAGCAGCTTTTCGTAGCCGAGGCCAAGAGTGACCCCCTTCTTGACGTATGGTGCAAGAACGGTGTCCAGCTCCTCCACGCATCTGTCAACGATGTCCATGCAGTTGAGATAATATAGCCTTGCCAGTGCTTTCCGTTCGGTCGAGCTCTCTGGAGAATGTCCTTTGATCACGCCAGTCATATCGATCGGTGTTGCCTCCCAGAAGTCAATGAGCGTCAAAGCGTTTTTCCAGTCCTCATACTGTAAGCAGAAGTGCTTCAGTTCATAGTAGCGGTGCTTCGAGATATGGTAGAGGCTTTTCTTTGAAAGTTCAGGACGTTCTCTTTTCATTCTTTGCCCCTCCATTCGTAGCCTGTCTGCTCGAAAAGAAGCTTCGGCGAAATATAATAATTGATTCTCCCGTATTTTGAGCTCATTTCCTTGAGATCGGTCACGCGCCTGCCGTTTCTCGTGGCCTCCCCAATCGGCAGCCATCCGGCAATGATACCAGCTCTCACCCATGCCGGATCACGTCCGTAGACCTTTGCTGCCACCCTCACCGGAACAGCACCCAGTTTTAACCTAGCTTTGTCCATACTATCGTACTCCTTTTATGTTACTCTAAGCATATCCAGATACGTCTTAGGCATGAAAAGATAATAATGGTAAAACCGGTCGACTGCGTGCTGTATTTTATTTAGTTTGCGGCGCAGCATTGACAAGTCTGTGAGAATGGTTTAACCTAGAATAGCTTTTCAAACAGAAAAAGCCCGAGTTGACCGAGCTTTTGAGTGAAAATGGCAAATTTATACAATGATTGAAGGAGGTTTACATGCTAAAACTCTGTCCAGAGTGTTGTCTACAAGTGAGTGATAAGGCAGCAACTTGTCCTCATTGTGGTTACCCGCTCGACCAAACACCCGTTCCAGTCCTGCAGCGCCCCGTTCCACAAAAGCGGCGAATGCATCTTCCGAACGGTTTCGGCAGCATCACTGAAGTCCGAACGAAAAATCTTCGTAACCCGTTTTATGTCACTGTTCCTGCCGGAAAAACTCCGGAAGGCCGTCCCTTTCGTAAGCCGCTCAAGCCCAAATCGTCTTTTAAGACATATAACGAGGCTTATCAAGCACTGGTGGAATATCACCGAAATCCTTATGACCCAGAAACGATCATCAGCTTTCAGGAGCTATATGATCTCTGGTATCAAGAGCGGGAAAAAGCTAATCCCGATAAGACAACGCTTTGCCGCTATCGGAGCCTTTGGCGGTATTCCGCGCCAATCAAAGATATTCCAGTACGCAATCTTCGTGTCCACCATTTAAAAGAATGCGTACTTCATGGAACCGCGGTGAATAATGGAGCAACCGTCAAAATTTCGCCAATCACTGGTTCAAAGCTAAAATTCATGTACAACCAGCTGTTTGATTATGCTGTTGAAAATGAATACGTAGATAAGAACATCGCCCGCATGTTTAATGTCAACTGCGAATTTGAAACGCAGCATGAGCACTTCCCTTATACTGATGAAGAGATCAATATTCTCTGGAAAAATGTAGGAATCTGCGACGTTGCTGACCTGATCCTCATTCAGTGCTATTCTGGCTGGCGGCCGCAGGAGTTAGTCAAGTTAAAAATAGCAGACGTTCATCTTGACAAGCGTTGGATTCAGGGTGGTATGAAAACAAAAAATGGCAAAAATCGCCAGGTGCCTATTCATATGAAAATTATGCCGCTCATTCAGCATCGCTATAAGGAAGCGCAGAGTATTGGTAGCGAATATCTTTTTAATCATCATTACAAGCGCTGGCCCGACAGGTGGACTAAATACTCCTATGATTACCTTTCCGATTCGTTTATCGAAACGCTCCCATTGTTGGGCATCAGCCCAGAGCATCGTGGACATGATGGCCGCGTGCATTTTGTCACGTTGGCCAAGAAAGCGGAGATGGACGAATATGCTCTCAAGCGAATCGTTGGTCATAAAATCGATGACCTTACCGAGCGTGTTTACACTAGGCGTACCGTTGAATGGCTCATCAGCGAGCTTGATAAGATTCCCTGATGTTCTAGCACCAATCCAGCACCGGGTCAAAATATTACAATTCGAGCTACGTTTTCTTCCATATATTTCCATTTATAGTTATGCACTTTTCATTCACGATTTTTCTTTTT